>Ga0315339_1000050_pt1 | contig 209676 bp, 178 predicted proteins | sample ASW17metaG_FD_204514 | JGI IMG/M metagenome (GOLD analysis project Ga0315339, IMG submission 204514) | Ammonia-oxidizing marine archaeal communities from Pacific Ocean, United States - ASW #17 | ecosystem: Environmental > Aquatic > Marine > Oceanic | place: USA: California | collected 2016-12-05
TTTCACCCCCCCTATACCGCACCCGTCCCATTACTGCATCCTCGAATATTCTGCGATGGCCGCAGTGATATGCACAGGTTCGGTCAAGAGGCTTCAATTGATGCGCTGTGAAGCCATCGTCATCGGGTTCAGTATCCCTCCACACTCCACCTTCTATTAAATACTTTAATCTAATTTCTTCCAACTCAGCCTTTTTTGATGAAAGGTTTGTTGAGCTGTATACCCCAGTCTTCGATCGTTTATCCTTCCAGTCCCCTAGTCCAACCCACACAAACCACCACACAAATCCGTGCATGGTCAATCCTACCAAGCCCACAAGGAACCCACTTAAGGTAGTAACTTCATTACCCGCTCTATCATAGTAGACATCGAAGACGTAGGGATCGAAGAATTTGAATATGGAAGTAAATACAAAAAAAACTACGATCATGCTGATTGGTATTAGAATAAGACGGGCAAGATAAAGTTGAGCATCCCATTTATCCATTACCTAAATCCTACTACTGAGGTTACTAGAATCAGTGTGAGGATTAGTTGTTTCATTCTGGAGAGTCTTCCACAATAGCAAATTTTAAAGGTTTACCAACCTTTCCAACTCCAATAATAAATAATGCCTTCTTCATCTACCCAGAACATTCTGGAAGCATAAGATTTACTCTTGTGACGGTAGATTGTTGTCTGAGTATTCGGGACTGTAGTTGCTGTTGTTTTATTAGATCCGCGCTCATATCTCCACTCTAATATCTGACCACCTTTACCGTCAGAGTGAGTTAAAGTTGGAGGACCCCAGGAACGAATTAGTTGAGATTGATGAGACCCCTTCCATGAATCCATCGCTGTACTGATTTTTTCACTCCTGCCACACCCGGCTGTGGATATCAGAGAGAGGAAAAAAAGAATAGATAAAAATTTTCTCATATCATCACTCCCTTTTTTATTATTTACCTCCGAATAACAGGTGAGAACTTACCTAATATCCTACTCCCACCCCATTGGAAAGACAATCAACTGAGTGCTACCGGTTTTGCTACCGGTTTTGCTACCGGTTTTGCTACCGGTTTGCGATGACACATAGCCAACAACGACTAACAACAACTCAACATAATGTAATTAATGGATAACTGGAAATTATAGGCAGGAATAGCTTTATGCTCTGAAAGCCTTGCAGGGAGTGGCCTAGAGCATTTCTGCCCTAGACTCCCTTACAAGGAGGGGGTCACTGGTTCGAGTCCAGTACCGCCCACCAACTCTTACCCTTGTACTATCAGTGTTATACAATGAGCTAAATGTGAATACACTTCGGGAAATCAATAATTTTTTGGGGGCCAAGGATCCAGTATTAGGTTCCATTTTATATGATAATGTTGACTGTCCTCTTCTTCACAATCCTATAATTACCGAAGATTTTCTACTTTATAGAATTTGCAAAACTATTGTCAGTCAGCAATTATCCACTCGTGCTGCAAATACAATTTGGTCACGGTTCGAAAACGGTCTTACAACAACCAATGATCTAAAAAAAAGAGTTTTGGAATTAGATGAGACTGCTTTAAATGAATTTGGTATATCAAGGCAAAAAGTCTCGTATCTCAAGAATCTCGTTAGAAGAAGTGCAAATGGAAAATTTAGTTTGGTTGCTCTATTTAAACTTTCCGACAAACAAATTATTGATCAACTGACAAGTCTAAAGGGAATAGGAGTATGGTCTTCTGAGATGTTTTTAATTTTTTGCTTCAAGAGATTAGATGTTTTTTCTTTCGGAGATTCCGGTTTGAATAAGGCATTGAAATTATTGTATGAAAATCAAGAACTGGGTCATCGTGAAATAGCCCAAATTACCTCAAACTGGTCACCCTATCGGTCAGTGGCAAGTTGGTTTTTATGGAGATCATTAGATAGCGAAAAGTTATAAGAAAAATAGAATCAACTCAATTTATGATTCCCACGCCCGTCCTTGGACAGGGTATTCCTTCCATGTCTCCAAAATGTCTCCAAACTCAATTCTAATCAATAGTAATTGCTAGTAATACAAAGTGGCTTATCGAATCCCTATATCACTGGGTTCTAATACTCAATGTGAAGTAATCGTAATTAATGGGAATGGCTTTATATCGCCCTCACACGGCGGAGGTCACTGGTTCGAGTCCCAGTATCGCCCACCACCTCTCTTATCATGTACAGTCCATTCATAGTCATTTGTTGAGACGCACCTCTTTCAGTAATACCTTCATTGTGTCGGAAATCCCCCCCGGAACAAGTAATCTCTTAAGGCGCAGTCGAGCATCCATTCTGTCGGGATTTAAAATTCCCTGCTTCTCTTCCTTACTTAATCTTTTTTTCAATCCCCAATTTAATAAAAATTCACGCTGTGTAACCAATGGATTAATTTTCCATCCCAATCTTTCACCTGTCCGTTGCATTATTAAAAAATTCACGTGCGCGGTAATATCCTGCTGTCCTAGATTGATATAAGGGTCAGGAACCACCTGATGATGCTGATAACACATAAGTGTTCCCTCAGCACGATCTACTGTCTCGTAGTATGTTGCATCATAACCGTAATCAACTGTCAAAATAATCCCAGAATCCATCTTTTGATCTAGTTCCTCCAACACGTCAATCATGCGAAGATTTACTTCATATTTATAACCTTCACGCCAACTCTCAAAACCCTCTTTCATATATTCCAAAATACGTGCATCACTAAGGCTACCCTCCACTTCAGAAATTTGATCATCAATCTGGATATAGATCTCGTATAGTTCCTCTCCTCTCACGCGAACTCGGTGAACAGGCAGAGCATCAAAAAACTCATTAGAAAATACAACTCCCTGGATCTGATCGGGAAGTTCTCCGGAATTAACCTCTATTGGCACGTACTTGGTTTGCTCAAAAACATGGGGATAATATTTCTTCAAACAACCTTTTATATCCCGACCAAGAACTCCTTCACCAGAACCCAACTCTACCAAGTGAAATGGATTCGGTTGAGAAAGAATTTCGAAGTAATGGGCGACAACATCAGTCAAAGTATGGGCAAACAATGAGTGGGTATGTACGGAAGTATAAAAATCCCCCTGGGCACCAAGAACCCGCTCCCTGTCCATATAGTAGCCATGCTCTGGATCGTAAAGACAAAAATCCATGAAACGCTTAAAAGTGATTGTTTTATTTTGCCAGGGAAGAATACTAAACACTATCGACGAAGAAAGGTTACAATCCAGAGCAAGAGGCTCAGGACGATACCTAAAAGAATACCACTTGTGATAGGGATGTAGATACTCCAAGTATCCTTACGTATCCAAATATCACCTGGTAATCGACCCAATTTAAATGAAGGAACCAGTACGAGAACTAGACCTAAAACCACCAAAACCAGTCCAAAAAATATGAAACCCTTTCCAATTTCTTCAAACATTTTAGACCAGAATTTAACCTCCTGACTGGTCTGATTAACGAAGGAAATTCATGAACTTATTTTCATCGAAATATTAACAATTACTAGCCCCTGAGCTCTAAATCTTTAGAAAAAAAATCGATCTCGACACGGGCTGTCTCGGGCCCATCACTTCCATGAACTGAATTGCGTTCGATATTTTCTCCAAAGCGTTTTCTAATCGTTCCATCATTGGCTTTGGCTGGATCAGTTGCTCCCATCACTTCCCTCCAACCTTCTATCGATTCCTCGCCCTCAAGTATCATCACAAAAATAGGCCCTTCACACATATACTCGGTCAAACTGTCAAAAAATTCTTTATCTCGATGAATACTGTAAAAATTCTGAGCCCTTTCCCTACTTAAACGAATTAGCTTAGCAGCTACTGGGACCAGTTCCCTTTCCTGGGCCATGCAAATAATTTCACCGATGATATTCCGCCCGACAGCGTCGGGCTTAATAATAGCAAGAGTTCTCTGTTTCAACCTATCCTCCACTCTGGAAACAACGACTACAGTATGCAGTCAAAAAACCATTTATCTAAGTAAGAACTTTCTCAATTGCTGCTCCAATATCAGCAGGACTTTCCACTACCTGGATTCCACATTCTTTCATTTTATTCATCTTTTCAACTGCAGTCCCTTGTCCTTGAGAAATAATAGCTCCAGCATGCCCCATACGCCGACCTGGAGGAGCCGTCTGTCCAGCAATAAATCCGACCAATGGCTTGTTGAATTGATCTTTAACATACTCAGCAGCCTCTTCTTCAGCCGATCCACCAATCTCTCCAATCATTACCACAGCAGTTGTATCGGGATCTTCATTGAAGGCTTTAAGAGCATCAATAAAACCTGTCCCAATAATGGGATCTCCCCCAATTCCAATACAAGTACTCTGACCAATATTCCGGGAGGTTAATTGCCCAACAGCCTCATAAGTGAGCGTCCCACTTCTAGAAATACACCCAACCCCGCCCGCCTGATGAATATGACCTGGCATAATCCCTAACTTGCACGAGCCAGGAGAAATAATTCCAGGACAATTTGGGCCAATAAGTCGGCTCTCTCTCCCCTCCATAAAGGCCATTACCTCTAGCATGTCGCGAACAGGTATTCCTTCGGTAATACAAACGATAAGTTCGATATCAGCAGCTACTGCCTCCTTAATAGCCTCAGCTGCAAAGGGAGGAGGAACAAAAATTAAACTAGCATTGGCTCCCTCCCTACTTACGGATTCATTGACAGTGTTATAGACGGGAACACCATCCTGATCTATGCCACCCTTTCCTGGAGTTACTCCAGCCACTATTTGGGTGCCATATTCGCAACACCGGGCCGCATGAAAACTGCCTTCACGTCCAGTAATACCTTGAACTACAACCCTTGTATTCTCACCAACCCAAATCGCCACTCTCTCTCCTTGTATCTATTTTCTAGATCCTGCCGATTACCACCTTTTATTACAAAACAATAAGCTAACCTAAAGAGGAAACTATTCGAGCAGCATCTGCCATATCAGCTGCCACTTCAAAAGCAAGACCAGAATTTTTCAAAATAGCACGTCCTTCTTCCATATTTGTTCCTTCAAGACGAACCACAACAGGCAAATTAATACCAATATCCTTTGCTGCTTGAACCACTCCCTCAGCTAAAACATCACACCGTAAAATTCCTCCAAAAATATTGATTAGTACCGATGTAACATTTTCGTCAGAAAGCAAAATTTTCAAGGCATTCTTAATCTGATCAACATTGGCACCACCGCCAACATCCAAAAAATTAGCTGGACTCCCTCCTGCTAATTTAATGATATCCATAGTTGCCATAGCTAGTCCCGCACCATTCACCATACAACCTACATTCCCATCGAGCTTGATATAATTCAGATGGTGGCGAGAAGCTTCTATTTCTAGGGGTTCTTCTTCAGAAAGGTCGCGCATCTTCTCGATTTCAGGATGCCGGTATAGAGCGTTGTCATCAAAGTCCATCTTGGCATCCAAGGCCAACAGTTGCCCCTCCTTAGTCATCACTAGCGGATTGATCTCTACAAGAGAAGCATCGGTTGATTGAAAGCTTTGGTAAAGCGACATAATCAGAACCACCGCTTTACTGATACCCTCATCTTCCAACCCTAATTCAGTAGCAATTTTACGAGCCTGATCCGAGCTTAGACCTGTTGTAGGGTTAATATGTTCTTTAAGAATTAGATTGGGGTTTTGGTGGGCTACTTCTTCTATTTCCATTCCCCCTTCCCGGCTAGCCATAAGAACTGACATTTGCCGACTACGATCAATAACAATACCTAGATAAAACTCCTTTGCTATGTTCAGACCTTTCTCTACTAGAACACACTGGACCTCCCTACCCTCTGAACCGGTCTGAGGAGTTATCAACTTGGAACCAAGCATCTGCTTCGATAGCTCTTCTGCTTCCAAGGGGGTCTTGGCAATCTTAACTCCGCCCCCTTTCCCTCTACCTCCTGCGTGAATCTGTGCCTTAACAGCTACTGTTCCACCAAGTTGTTGGGCAATTTGACTGGCCTCCCCAGAAGTTCTGGCGATCTTTCCTTCTGGAATACTCACCCCACTGCTGGACAAAATTTGCTTTGCCTGATATTCATGAATCTTCATTTGGCCTAGAATCAAACATATATGATGACGCTTTTCAAGCTGTTATTTCAGATGACGAAAAAGTTCTAATGGTTCCAAAGAACAATAGGCTTTGGAAAAGTCCAATCCAAGCTGATAATTTAAGTGAGAATCGACGCTTTTCAGATGTTCTTTGGGACAGTGATGGTCGAACGCTTGTTTGGAGAGAGGAACGCTCCAAACAAGGCGTTTTAGTGTGCCAGTCTCCAGAAAAAAAATCTCCATACGATCTGACCAGCGATCTATCCGTCCAAGCCAAAATTGGATACGGCGGTGGAGATTTTACCGTCTACCAGGGACGTGCATACTTTGTATCTAATGGGCAACTATATGGACAATCATTCTCTAGTAATCAGGCCAAATCATTAACTCCCCAAGGGAAACAGTGTTCTGCACCTAGTGTTTCCCCCGACGGACGACACATTATCTACATTGAATCTGCCAATAATATTGATCACCTGTCTCTGGTTGACACTCAAGGAATTTCCCCACCGATCAATCTAGAACAAGGAAACGACTTTTATATGCAGCCCTGTTGGCATCCACAGGGTAATCAAATTGCTTGGATCTCCTGGGACCATCCCAATATGCCATGGGATGGAACGGCTCTCTATCTGGGAAAGTTCACTCACGAAAAAGATTCACTTATTCTTTCTTCTCGAAAAATTGTTTTGGGGAATCCCTCAGGAAATACAGCTATCTTCCAACCTCTTTTCTCTCCTAATGGCCATTTTCTCAGTTATGTTTCGGATGAAAATGGATGGTTCAACCTGTTTCTCATGAATCTCAAATCCGGAGTCAGAAAAATATTAATTTCTGAAAAATCTGAACAGGGAGTACCTGCATGGATTCAAGGATTAAGAACTTACGGCTGGACAGCCGACAGTAAAGCAATTTATCTGCTTAAACTGAAAAATGGTTTCAGTTCTCTAGTAAGATATGAGATCGGAAGGGAAATAGACCAAGCAATTGAGAAGAAAATTGATAGTTACAGTGATCTAAAACAGATTTCCATCTCTTCTGTTGGAGAACGGATCGCTCTAATTGCCTCCGCACCTACCATTCCTCCCCGTATCATTTCCTTCTCCTCTAGAGAAAAGATCCAAGTCCATCAATTAAGTTGCTCCACCACAGTTGACTCAGCTTATTTGAGTCAACCTTGTTCACTATCATGGAATTCCCCTACACCATCTTCAAAAACTTTCTGTTTTGGCCTTTACTACTCTCCTCAAAATCCCAACTTTGAAAGTTTCGAAACACCTCCAACTATTCTTAAAATTCATGGAGGCCCTACATCTCAATACAAAGCGGAATATCAAGCTGAAACTCAGTTTTTGACTAGCCGAGGATTTGCCGTTCTAGAACTCAACTACAGAGGTAGCTCTGGATACGGGAGGGCATACTCTCAGGAACTCAAAGGAAACTGGGGTGTCATCGACGTTGAAGATACCTACTCGGCAGCTCAATTTTTAATCAATGAAAATTTGGCTAATGCCAAACAGTTGATTCTAATGGGGGGAAGTGCAGGAGGCTACACCGTACTGCTATCACTAATAGCTTATCCTGGAATCTTTAAAGCAGCAATTTGCCGCTATGCAGTATCAAATCTGATAACACTGGCTACAGATACTCACAAATTCGAAAAACATTATCTGGATTTTTTAGTAGGGATTCTACCTAGAGACAAAAATCTCTATGAACAGCGATCTCCAGTTTTCTCCGCTGATAAAATCCAAGATCCCGTGGCGATCTTTCAAGGAGAGAAAGATTTGGTCGTTCCACCCTCCCAGTCCGACCAAATTGTCGACTCTTTGGCTCGTCGAAAAATACCTCATGTCTACTGTCTTTATCCGGATGAGGGACATGGTTGGCAAGGACGTGAAACTATTCGTCACTATTACGAAACAGTGGAATCCTTCTTGACTGAACAGATAAATAAACCCTAACTATTCCTCTGCTACTCGAGTCTTGCTGTTTATGAAACATCGGACTAGACTGCTTGGAATACTTGAAAGTCTTATCTTTTGGCATAAATTTCGACCAAACTGAAAGGTTATCGACTTAATGTCTATTTCATCAAGCAAGAGGACGGAATGAAAAAACTAATTTTTAAACTGTTTATCTCGATCCTGTCTATTATTCCATTGCAAGTAGAAGGACAGGTCTTTCAGAGTGGAGAATTTCAAGGTGACAGGGCAGCTGAATTAATGACTTATTTACTAAGAGAACACTCCTACATCTTTGACCAAAAACAGCTAGATACATTGCAGGAATCATATCGTAAATTCAGAGAATTAGAATCCCAAGGAGTACCTGACTGGCACATGTCCAGAGACGAGGTTAACACTCAACTCTCGAAACTAGCTGGCAAGATATTAGAAGAAATCCGTACATCCGAGTGGGTGATCCCTGTCTCTTACAAGGGGAATACACCTTATCTCTCAAGACAGAAATCCGTGCAACTACCTGGAGACATAGGAGTATTACTTTTCAAAATCCACTCAGGACTCAAAACCACTCAATTTTCCACCATAGCTTATGATATGGCGGCCCTTCAACATGATGATTTCGGAGGACTCTCAACTGAAGAATCTGATCTCGAATTTACTGTCTCCGAACAAGGCACCACTTGGGGTTTAGTAAATCTAAAAAACGTACCCCCTGGGAAATCTATCCTTATCGCACGATTCCGGAAAGGCAACAATCGTCCCCACGACCTACCCATCCAAATTTCTAGTCCAGAACTTTCTCGTATTCGTGTCAATGTACTATCTGACGATACCGGTGAAAACACCCCCTCTATGGTTCAAATATTGTGGAAAAAAAATGGTCAGGATAGAAGACCTGAAAACGCCATTGATATGGGACTCCAATTTGATAATCGAGGAAGAGGTACTAGCCGTCGACCAGGATCGCTGCCAGGAATCCTTGGATCTCGCTTCTGGTGGTGTGTTCCTGGCCCTTTTGAAATGACACTGCCCCCCGGGGAATGGGAAATTATGGTTCGTCGAGGAGTTGAACACATTCCAGTAAAAGAAATTATAAATCTTGCAGAATCAGAAAATTTAGAAAAAACCTTTCGCCCACGACGCTGGGTAGATATGAGAAAACATGGGTGGTATTCCGGCGATGGACACGTCCACGCACAAATCCTCACTGATAAGGAAGCTTCTAATATTATGACGTGGATAAAAGCAGAAGACATTCACGTTGCCAACATAGTCAAGATGGGTGATATTTTTCGTACCTATTTTCAACAACGAGGATTTGGGCCTAAATTTCGTGTAACTGACAAAGATTTTGTGCTTGTTCCCAGTCAGGAAGGTCCCCGAACTCATGAACAGTTAGGACACACACTTGCTATGAATACAACCAGTCATATCCGAGATACTAACCGGTATTTTCTCTATGATTGGACTCTAGATCAAATTCACGCTCAAGGAGGTCTAGCCGGCTACGCCCACGTTCTACACAAATCCTTTCAAGTCCACCGAGACATGAGCATAAACGTTCCTAAAAACAAAATTGATTTTGTAGAACTTATGCAGTTTGGAGAAATGGGAACTGATCTCTACTACGATTTCCTCAATACTGGTTTTAAACTCACTGCCTCAGCAGGATCGGATGTGCCTTGGGGAGGGACTGTGGGAGAAGTACGCCTCTACGCCTATCTGGGAGAAAAACCATTTTCTGCCGACAATTGGTTTGAAAGTGTGAAACAGGGACGAACCTTTGTAACCAACGGTCCTATGATCGATTTTCGGATCGAGGAAGCACATCCCGGAGACGAACTTCGTTTTGAAAAACATGAAAAAACAAAAAAAATAAGAGTTAGAGCAAAGGTCTGGGGAGATCCTGAACGTATGATCCCAGACTCCCTACAAATTATTCGTCATGGAGAGATCTTTCAGGAAGCTTTGGGTAGTGGAGAAAAGGAATTAAATTTGGATTTCGAAGTAGAAATAGAAAATGGGTTTTGGATGGCCGCTCGAGCAAAGGGCAGTGACGGATCAGAAGCCCATACAACCCCTATTTATGTTACCCGAGAACCTCTGAGATTCTGGAAATTTGAAAAAGCTGAAACACTAATAAAAACTCGGATGGCTAGTCTTGATGAAGTGGAAACAATAGTGAAAGAAGCTATCCTGAATGTTGCAGAGGGAAAGGCTACAGGAGACTGGCCAACCCGACAACTAGCCCGACAAGGTGACCTTTTAATGGTTCGAGTAGAAGAAGCTAGATTAATCTACCAAGAACTTGAAAAAACCTTGCAAAAAGAAAAGCTTTTAAGGTCACAGACTGGTAATAATTAAATGGTTGAAAAATTAGCTAAAATCCTTTTGCCAATCATGCTATTACTTCACTTGCATCCATTACAAAACTTGTGGGGACATGATTTTCAGGAACGATTTATCCAGCATCAACTTCAAGTGCAAGTAAGTCCAATAAATATTGATTTCCACCTGGAGTTAGGATTCTTTGGAGACCGCGCCGCACAAGAACGATTATTAATGGACCTAGATTCTAATGGCCAAATTAATTTAAACGAAGAAAGCACTTATCTACGAAGACTAGTCTTATCCATTCGCAATAAAATCTACGTCAAACTTGGTAAACACCAGCTTCCAACTCCCCTTCTTTTCTACCCAAAAATGAACCTAATAATTAATCGTGATGTTAAACCACTGCCTTTAAAAATCACGGTCTCATTCTTCGCTAGAACTCCTTCTCCAATTTCTCCTAAAATCCCACTAATAATTGAAAATCGTGTTTTTAAGAATCAACCTGCAGTACACAATGTTATAGCCAATGGCACAGATGGTATGCACGTTAGACTTGATCCAATTCAAAATTATGTGATTGAAGGAACTGACTCTGTCTTTATTTTCACAATTCACTGTCTTACGACCAAAAAGGATTTAGGTTAGACTTGCCTATTCTAATTTGAGCTTAATGGGCACAGACAGTTTGTGATTTCCCCAAACCATAGCCAGTACAATATCTTCAAGTGGTTTACTAGGACGTGAAAGAGTAATCGCCAATCTGTCTAGGGCTTTATTTGCTTCTTCATAGACTGCAGGAGCTTTAAACAAAATTGGTGCCTGTTCAATGTTGGCTGAATCTAATTTCAGCTTTCTAGCTTGATGAGCATCGATAACAGCTAAACTCCAGTCGGATCCGTCCGAAGAACGGTGAATCCCAAGATAGTAGTCTCCTGGAACTACATTATGACCGCCAATTATAAGAACAATACTGGTATCTAGTACTGTCCAAAAATCTTTTCCTAAACGCCAGACCTTTCCGCGAGTCAGATGATCAAAAGCCCCAGATTCATTATATTCATCCTTCCACTGAGGCCTACCATAACTGACAACCAACTGACCTAATGGACCTTTACCATCTTGATATCTGTACAAAAGACGACTAGCAGCCCTATCATCATAAATTTTAGGGCCATCAAAAGATGTCTCTATCGTCCTCTCATCTGACCCATCACTACCCTTCTGAGCAATTAAAACAGACGTACATAAAAAAAAACTCAACACAAATATGTTTTTATAATTCATTTCCACATTCCTCCATATTCTCTTTACTTACAAAGCATCCTACCACCGAAATCACAAATCTAAATCAAGCGATAAAACAACATTGATTACCTAACGGTTAGACCAAAAATTAAATTATTTTTTACTCACTTCCCAGTTTTTTTTAACAATTCAAAGACACTTGAGACTCTTGAAGCCCATATCGGCACTGATCCTTTAATGCACAATTAACACAAATGGGAGTTTTCCGACAAGACTGTTTAGCATGCTCGACAACCAAAGCATGAAACTTTTGATACAAAGTAATATCCAATGGCAAATGCGTCTGGAAAAGTTCTTGAATTTCCAGATAATTTGCCTTTTCCCTCAGCAATCCATACCGAAAAAAAATTCTCCGAGTGTAAGCATCCACTACAAAGAAGGGGCGATGACAAGCGTACAATAGAATAGTGTCTGCGGTTTCCGGCCCAATTCCTTTCGTGGCAAGAAGCTTTTCACGTCCAATCTTTTGGCAAAAATCAGGACAATCGAGAATGAGCCGTATAACTTTCTTCAAATATATAGCTTTTTGCCTATAGAAACCCGAAGAACGAATGGTTCTTTCTAACTTTTCAGCAGAACAGGAATCAATAGAAGTTGTATCTACCAGCCCTTCCTTGACCAGTTCCCTAAGTGCCATCTCCACATTACTCCATCGCGTATTTTGAGCAAGGATGGCTCCCACTACAATTTCCAATAAATCCGACTCAAACTTTCCGCTCACGGGCCATTGTCCGTCTGGCCAACCACTCATATGAGGATATCTACTTTGAAGAATCTGATAAATATTGATGAGATTAACCGACATATTAAAAAACGAACCTCAATGCACCAATTGCCTCACTCTAATCGTAAATAAACGAATCTAAAGATTTTTCTACAGGCAAATTAATTTGTTGAAAGTAAAATCTTATTGGTCTGATGAGATCAGAGAACGACCCAATCGACTGGATTGAATCCATCCCATCAAGAAGGAAAGTAAAATACCAATTTGTAGTGCACAACCTTCCAACGTAGGATGAATTTCCAGAAAATTAATTTGAACCATCCACAGTAGAGGTGTCTCTTTGATCCAACCAATTACTTGTAACTCACGAACTCCGTATCCCGCAAACACGCACGTCAACATTCCGAGAATAATTCCAGTAATTACAAAAAATTGCTTAAGGGGAATTCTTAATCCAAACTTCAATATACACAACATTAACAATATCAATAATAGAATGCCGGATATGAAACCGAAAATAATTGCTCCCCCTGAGGTATTACTGCGAATCCAGAGAGCTTGATAAAATAGCACTGTTTCTACCGCCTCGCGATAAACCGCAAAAAAAGCTGCCAGAGCCAACACTAGTCCACTACCAGTACCTATAGCTCTCTCTGTTTTCCTTTTCATATATTCTTTCCAATACTCAATATCGAGCTGATGGATAATCCAGAAACTGATCCAAAAAAGAACTCCAGCTGCTACTAAAGAAGTTAATCCCTCCATAATTTCCTGCTGTAGAGGAGAGACATTAAATATCATTTGAGTTGCAAACCAAGTAATACCTCCTAGTACTATCCCAGAAACAACTCCGAGAAAAAGATATTTGCGAAGCCACAACTGTCCAGCTGCTATCAGACAGGTCATCATTAAACCTATCAACATAAATGCCTCTAGACCCTCTCGCAGAATGATAGCTAAAGACTGAAAAAACACTACACTCGGAATTGTCTCCGAATCCTTTAAACTCTGATGGGCCCGATTCAAAAGTCCCTCCAAAGGTTGATAACCATTACTGACCTCAACCTCCGAAACTTCACTTTGAAGCGCTCCCCTATAAATAAAAAATTGACGTTCCAACTCCAAAGCCAGTTGTCGATCTCTTTGTTGCAGAGCTGGCTCAATCGGCTCTACTCCTTCCAGATAGGCATCTAAGACCAGTCGAAACGCTCGTTCACGATCACCCTGCTGATAAGCTTTAAAACTCTGTTTAATTTTCTGTTGCACTATCTGGAGAAGATCTCCAAAAGAAGCTCCAGGAGGATTGCTTCGATAGTAGTCAACTTCTGAAGTAGAAATCTCAAAACCGCTATCTCCCATACGAGATATCAATTCTTCCGTAGAATGGGTAGACAAATCACTCAAAGAAAAAGGGATGGAATTTTGGGGTGGTCGAGGGTTGAAATCCTCGCGAAAAGTCATTACATAAAAAGCAATGTCCCAACTCTCCTGGGAACTAAGAGATTCCATATGGGAGGGCATCTCTGTTCCTTCAACACCAAAGGTTACTGCATTAAATATTTGATAAGGAGCCAATTGATTCATTCTAGAATCTCGAAAGGAACGGGGAGCAGGATCCCAATCTTCCTCCACGGAAGGACCCTGACCATCTCCATTCAAACCATGACATTTTGAGCAATCCCTCACAAAAATTTCTTGTCCGCGTGATAGGTCAGGAACAATAACGGGATGAGAAACAATACCCAACTGTTGGGAAAGCTGTGGGATTAAATTACGAGTCAGGACACGAACTGTGTCCCATTCTTCCTTATCTAAAATAAGCTGACGAAGTCTAACTAGTTCCGAAAAAATAGGCCCTTGCGAATCAATTTTTCTGTACTCTTCTACCACAATCTCGCTAAAGTCGAGCATCTCCTGATACTCGAACTCACTAACCACCTCTCCTCCATCGACAGCAACGCCATAATCAGTTCCCAAATACTGAAGCAAAAAAACAAGTTTTTCGGGTTCAATACCCGTAGAACCGATGTCTGTTTTAGGCGTATTAACAACAATTTGCATTGGCTGTTGCAGAGGAAAAAACAACAGCACCACACCAATAATTAGAGGAGATATAGTTAGTAATAAAAAGAACTTTTTTGACTTCATAAAACAACTACAAATTTAATTCAGTTTGGGAGCCTACCACCATAGGTTAGGGGACTCAAGCGATGAGGATACAATCAAAACAGGCCAGAACAGAAGAAACCCATTCTTAATTTTCTCATTCAAAGCTAAAATAAATATTTCAAAAAGCAATAAAAACTAATATTCAGGAATCCACGGGGCAATTTCTACATCTTCGTTAAGTTCAATAATCATTTTTGTTTGTTGACCAATATATAAATCTCTTCCACGACTAATTAAGGTGCCAGCAGCACCAACAGCAGCCCCTGCAACTGCACCTCTTGCTACACCTCTCTTCCCCCCGGTCAAAACTCCAATAAGCGCCCCAAAAGTAGAAGAAATACCCACTTTTTTCACATCAGTCGATTTTGTACCTTCAGCCTGTATAGTCCCCTCATCGTCCTTGATCTCAGGATCTCCTTGCCTACTCGCCGTCTTTGAACCTCGCTCAATAGAGACAACCCGACCTTCAATATCAATGGTTTTACCATTTTGAAACTCCAGTTCCCTGAAATGAAAATTCATAGAGGCTCGTCCCCTAATTCGTCCGGCTCGCTTCACCCGGGTAATCAACGCATTACTCAGTGTAAACTTAGGCACTATCAATTGCTGACCCACGAAAATAGCTTCTGCCACTTCCGCTCTAAACATATCGCCTGGCTTATTTTTCCTAGTACTTAGGACTTTAAGTAATTGCATCCTAATGCGGGTCCCAGCAGGTAAAATAACACTTTTATTTTCGATATCTTGTACAAAATCAGTGGAAGAAGATACCGGTGAGGACACACCCTGTCCAATTAGATCGTAATATCCAAAAAGAAGTATTAATGGCAGATATCTACACAAAACTAGCATTCTCCAGTTCATTTTAACACCGCACTCTGAGAGCTAAGTGCTATCCGATTATGAATATCACTCCAACGAATCACAAAGGTATCCAACAATAGATCATGACCGACTACAATAACCTGTCCATCTTCATTTCTGAACCGGAAAGAATACAGAGTGTAAGAGTCCTTGGCATAAAGCCCCCCACTACGCTCATATGTTACTCTGCTCACGTATTTTCCAACTGCCTCACCAGATTGATAGAAAACAGATAATCCCCGGAGAACCTCATCTTTAACCATTCGTATCACATTATTAGTCAAGGGAATGTAAAGTTCCTTCTCTTTAGTCTTAAACATAGAATCAAAACTGAATTGACAGGAAACCTGTTTTATATCTTCTCCAATATCCGTCAATACTCGATCCACCTGCTCCCACCTTGCCCTTTTGGGTTTTCCACGTGTCTTGAACTTGACTGGTAGCTTTTGTTTCTTTGACACTTCAATACAGCGCACATCTTGTTCAGGCCAAGGCATGCTAAAAACCTTTTCTATCCCCATCCCATAAAAACTAATGAACCCCAAAATTCCAAGCAACCACTTAATCTTTCCTATTCTCAATAGATGGGATAGTTGAGCAAAGGGTTTAACTAATTCCATGGAACACATTATCAAACTCATAATTAAGTTAATTCTTACTTTTTTGATGCACCCACTGAACAATTTTTTCAACATTTTCAATTGGAGTCTGCGGCAAAAAACCATGTCCCAAATTGAAAATATGACCTGGTCGACCTCGAGCCTGATCCAAAATCATATCTACCTTTTTTTCCAGTTCGATGCTATCTCCAAAAAGAGCAACCGGATCCAAATTGCCCTGTACAGCCACATTATCACCTAAGCGTTGCCACACCTGATCCAAATCCAGTCTCCAATCAACACTCATAACCGTCCCCCCAGCCTCTTGCATTAATTCTAAAAAAGTAGCAGTACCCGTACCAAAATGGATTAGGGGGATATTGTATTGCTTCAAAGACTCAAAAATTCCTCTAGAATAGGGCAACACGTAGTTAAGATAATCATCCGGCTGCAAACAACCCACCCAACTATCAAATAACTGAATAGCCTGCGCACCTGCTTCAATCTGCGCCTTCAAATATCTTAGGGTCACCTCAGAAATAATCTCCATCAAAGCTCTCCAGACCTCTGGATGCTTGTACATCAACAGTTTGGTCTGCAAAAAATTGCGCGAATAACTTCCCTCAATAACATAGCTAGCTACTGTAAAAGGAGCTCCTGCAAATCCTATTAGAGCAACTTTAGAATCCAATGCATCCCTTACCAAGCGAATTGCCTCAAAAACAAAACTTAGATCTTGCTTCGGATTCCCTACACCTAAACGTTCCAGATCTTGTGCACCTCTCACAGGATGGAAAATTCGAGGACCTTCTCCTGCCACAAAATCAAACTCTACCCCAAAACACTTTAGTGGTAGCAATATGTCAGCAAAAATAATGGCAGCATCTAGGTCAAACCGGCGTATCGGCTGAAGAGTAACTTCTTTAGCCAATTCTGGATCTGCACAAATTTCCAGCAATGTGTGCTTTTCACGCACTTTTCGATATTCGGGTAAATAACGTCCAGCCTGCCGCATAAACCAAACAGGAGTACAATCTACCTGCTCTCTTCTACAGGCTCTTAAAAAACGACAGTCATTTCCATTCATATTGGTCTTATCGTACCTCATTTCGTTTTTTGCTTAATACTAACTCATCTAAAAAATAACAGTGACTGATGGAGAACCTTGATCTTGTTTCAGTAGCAAGGAAGCTATTCGACCTCAACGAATTCTATCTGGCGAGATTGAGTATCAACAAAAGCAAAAGTAGTCTTTCCTTTCAAACCCATTATTTCCCCTGGATTTAACAAGATACAATCCCCTATTAAACCTTGATAGGCAGTATGGTCATGTCCGTAACAGACCAGATCATAAAAATCACTATTCGCCAATGAACGCGCTATGTCTGGATAATGATTAATAGCCAGTTTGAGACCATCCAACTCTAACTCAGCTAACTCACCATGCAACTGAATATTGCTATATTTCTCAGCTATCTGACAGATCAGTCTAATGTCCCCCTCATTATTACCCCACACGACATGAACAGGCCTGCCCTTAGACGCCTCTCCCAATCGTTTCATTACAAATGGGGAACACAAATCTCCACAATGGATCAAGACGTCGGCATTTTTCATTAATCCCAATGCTCGTTCCAACTTCCAAATATTGTCGTGAGTATCAGAAAAAACCGCAATCTTCATTTACGTTCCTTATCTTTTTGTCTCCTACCAAATTAAGGAAATCCGTTTGGTCAGTATCTCTGAACCCAACTGATTCTCAAAAAATAGACTAGCACAAAAAATAAGCCTGAATGCCTATCACAGTGTTAAAAATTTACGAATTTTAAGAACTTTGTATAGATATTATATTGGAATCAAGAAGCATAAATTTTGACATTAAGGATCTATTTAGCTGAAGCTCGAGGGGTCTGGTAGAATAGACAAAGTCTACCCTTCAAAGAGACAATAAAAGGATCTTATGAGTCTAACTCAACCCCAAAAACCAAAACAGTATCCCCAACAAAAGGTGGCAGAAGATCTTCGCGAATGGATTGATCAGGTGGAGACTCTAGGAGAATTGCGTCATGTAGACAAAGCTAGTTGCAATCTAGAAATTGGAACTATTGTTGACATCGCTATTGAAAAAGTAGGTCGTCCTGCCTTTCTCTTTAACCACATTCCTTCTTTTGCTGCCGGTCGACGTGTTTTGGGCAATGTTCTTACATCTCCCAAACGAGTGGCTTTGGCTTCAGGAATGGACCCCGAAACTGAACAGCTTGATATTGTTCAAAAATGGAGAAAAATATTTGCTCGCATGAAACAAGAACCAATACATGAAATATCCGATGGGCCCATCCTTCAAAATATTCAGTCAGGAAAGCAAGTAGATCTTAACGGGTTTCCTGCACCCTACTGGCACGAAAAAGACGGTGGTCAATTTATTGGTACGGGATGCTTGGTGGTAATGAGAGACCCTGACAGTGGGTGGATTAATACAGGAACTTATCGCATTCAAGTTCACGATGAACGAACTACTGGAATTCTCATTACACGAGGCCGGCACGGTGATGTAATTATGCGCAAATACTGGGAAAAGGGAGAATCCTGTCCAGTAGCAGTTGTGGCTGGAGGTCATCCACTCTTTGTAATGCTGGGAGGTGTCCCCATTGGAGATACAATTAGTGAATATGATGTGGTAGGAGGCATCTGGGGACATCCTGTAGATGTAGTAAAAACACCGGCTCATTCGCTTCCTGTCCCCGCCAGCGCTGAATTGGTTCTTGAAGGAACTATTCCTTACGACATGAAACATCCAGAGGGGCCCTTTGGAGAATGGACTGGCTATTATGCCGCTCCCCTTAAGGATGAACCTATCATCAAGGTAGAAAACATTCTTTACCGAGATAATCCCATTAACCTGGGGATCATGCCGGGAATGCCACCCAACGACAATACTTATTTTCTGAATTATTTACAAAGTGCCCTAGTTTGGAGCCAAATGGAAGCTGCCGGAGTTTCCGGGATACAAAGTGTCTGGGCCCATGAAGCAGGAGGTTCTCGCATGTGGCAAACCATTTCCATCAATCAGCTACATCCTGGCCACTCCAAACAGGCTGGTTTGTTGGCAGCAACTTGCCGTGCCGGTGGCTATGTAAATCGAGTAACAGTCGTAGTAGACGAAGATATCGATTCCACCAACATCGATGAAGTAATCTGGGCTATTTCTACCCGATTCGACCCGCGTGAAGACTTAGAAACTTTACACAAATGTCATTCCAGTCCTCTTGATCCAATGTCCTATCCAGACGATACGAAGTGTTACAACAGCCGAATAATTATAGATGCCTGCATACCTTGGGAAAAACGAAATCAGTTTCCTGCACCTGCTCGTGCCTCAAAAAATTTACGCAAAAAAACTTGGGAAAAATGGCATCATCTTTTCGAATAGAGGAAAGCCTTATCTGTTCCTAGTGAATAACAACGAAACCAGAGATACAAAGGAGATATGATGAACGTCGGAATAGCAGGACTCGGTAGCATTGGCACTGTTGTTGCCCACAAAATAGCCCGAGGCGATGTTAATGGATTGGACCTAACTGCTATTACTACCCGAACTCGAGAAAAAGCACTATCTCGAATCAAGAAGTTTGCTCATCCTGTCCCCTTGGTAACTGCACAAGAGTTGCCCAAACTCGTGGATGTAGTGGTGGAATGTGTACCTAAAGCTGCTTTTAAGGAAATTGCCGTACCAGCATTAGAGGCAGGCTGTACGTTAATCACTGTCAGTGGTGGTGCTCTCCTTGAATACCCCGAACTAGCAGAGCTAGCCAAGCACTCTGGAGGTCGCATCATTTTAGCCACTGGAGCCCTGCTAGGTCTGGATGCTATACGTGCCGCGGCCGAAGGAAACATTGAATCAGTGAAAATGGTTACCGCCAAACCCCCAACCTCTCTAGCAGGAGCCCCTTATCTTGAAAGACACAACATTGATATCCACAACCTAAACGAACCCCTTAAAGTCTTTGAGGGAAACGCAGCTGAAGGAGCTATCGGATTCCCTGCCAACGTTAATGTAGCTGCAGCTGTAGGCCTAGCAGGTATTGGAGCAGATAATACCCAACTAGAAATTTGGGCTGATCCCCATCTGGATCGTAACACTCATTTCATCAAAGTGGAGGCCGATAGCGCCCACTTCGAAATGAAAATCGAAAATGTGCCCAGCGAAGATAATCCTGGAACAGGAAAAATTACCGCCCTAAGTGTAATAAACACACTCAGAGGGCTATTGGAACCTATTCGAATTGGCTCCTAACCTAGCCATCACAAATTATTGTGCTAAAAGGCCCTGGCTGGAACTGTGCAGAAGTACCATTTGCATTATAATATCTGCTAGCTTTTCTGAACTTTGGCATTATAACAATCAAACAATGCTAGAATTCTCAGACCGTTAACTAGATGAGTGAGTATAAAAATAGACATGGCTGAAAAAACCGTTGCCCATCTGCTAATACAAACGCTACGAAATATCGGTGTTCAACACGTTTTCGGGATCCCCAGTGGTGGCTGGGTTGATTATATGGAAGCTATTCGACAGACCGATGGAATCGAATTTGTACTTACCAGTCATGAAGGAGGTGCCTCTTTCATGGCTGCGGTGTGTGGTCAACTAACAGGTATACCAGGAGTCTGTTTCGGTACATTTGGTCCCGGAGCTACTAATCTCACTACCGGCGTTGGTTGTGCACTACTCGACCGCTCTCCTATGATCGCTTTTACCGATGAGATGCCGGAAGATATGCGTGGCAGAACAACCCAGATGGGTATTGATCACCAAGCTCTATTTCGTCCCTTGACTAAGCAAACCACCCGTCTTGAACCCGATCGAGTACAAGAAATAATCCTACAGGCAGCAGAAACGGCACTCTCCGAACTCCCGGGACCTGTACACGTGGGGTTACCAGTAGGCATGAGTGCTCAACTGGCTTCAGCAGTAAATAGCCCTGAACTCAATCCCCAACAACCGCTCACACCCTCCACAGAATCACTATCAAAAGCACAGGAGTTGTTACACCGTTCACGAAAACCAATCTTGGCAATCGGACTAGGTGCTGTGCGTGCTGGTGTCCAATCGAAGGTGCTCAAATTGGCTGAAGCAGGACAACTACCAATTGTGCTTACCCCAATGGCCAAAGGTATGGTACCCGAAAGTCATCCTTGCTACGCAGGCGTACTTTTTCATGCTTTAAGCGATCAAGTAGGGCACATTCACCATCAGTCTGATTTAGTTGTTGCTATTGGTTATGATCCAGTAGAATTCAACTACGAATCTTGGCTACCAGAAGTCCCTCTGATCAGTGTTGATACGGTACCCACCGATCTAAATAGAAACCAATACAACCTAGCCTGCGAAGTGATTGGCGACATCTCTATAGCTATTCAAAAACTGTCTGAGACTATTACTGATAACAAAGAATGGGACTTGCAAAATCTGGCTTCCTGGCGCGAGCAATTGTTTCAAAAAATGTCCTCAAACTCGGATAATTTCGGACCGTGTCATGCATTGGAAATCTTACGCCAAGTACTACCAGAAGAAGGTATTATGGTTTGCGATGTAGGTGCCCACACACATTTAATAGGACAGAAATGGCCTACTCCACAGCCTGGGCTACAACTCATGACAAATGGCTGGTCATCCATGGGATATGGGCTTCCAGGGGCCATAGCTGCTAAGTTGTGCCGACCTAAACTGCCAGTGTGCGCCGTCCTTGGCGATGGAGGATTCCTAATGAGTGCCGGAGAACTAGCTACCGCGGTACGAGAAAACCTTCACATCGTCTTCGTCGTTTTAACTGACAGTGACCTTGCTTTAATTCGGATTAAGCAACAAAAAAAGAATAATCCAATTTACGGAACCCCCTTACAGGGACCAACTACAACAGGAGGCAACAATATCTTTGGTGTGCCGGTATACAGAGCTTCAGATCCAGTTCAGCTTGAGACAGAACTTCAGAAGGCCTTTCAACAAAAAGGTCCCGTCATAGTAGAGGCAATGATCGACAGTCGAGAATATGATTCTTTGGTTCTCAAATCAGACAAACCAAATAGCTAAAATCCACTGCTTGTTCCGACAACCTTCCACTCAAATGGAATCTTATCCCCGAAAAAATTAGGACAAAAATGAAACGGATACCTGAGCCAGAATTGATGTTAGATAAAAATCAGGCCTTAGCTTATGCTCAAGCTGACTTCTCGGAACCTCACAATCTATTTGTTGAATTATTTAGCCAAATCTTTCCTGGAGAATCTCCTCACTATGTACTCGACTTAGGTTGTGGAACGGCTGACATTTCAACACGTTTTGCCAAAGCCTATCCCCACTGTACTCTTCACGGTATAGATGGCTCACAAGCTATGCTACAGTTGGCAAAAAAAAATCTCATCAAAAATAATCTAGAACAACGGATCCAACTCTCTCAACAACAATTACCTAGTGTCATACCTATTTCCAACTATGATGCCATCATCAGCAATGCCCTGCTCCACCATCTCCAAAACCCACAGGTTCTATGGGACACCATCAAGAATAATGGAATGACAGCAGCACCCGCTTTTGTTATGGACCTAATACGTCCTGACAACCAAACCCATGCTCAAGAATTAGTACAAAAACATGCTGCCTCGGAAGATAAAATTTTGCAACGAGATTTCTTCTGTTCCTTGCTTTCTGCCTATCATCCTAATGAGGTTCAAGTTCAGCTTAAAGAGGCTCAATTAAACACTTTTGAATTGGAAATTGTTAGTGATCGTCACTTCATAGTCTATGGGCGTATCCCATAAAAACCAGAAGAAAAAAGCCTATTCTTTACTCATTTCCTTTTCCTAAGTTTGCGTTTTGCACTGTCCTTAAAATTTGAGAGTATTCGCTACTAACCATTAGTGTCCTTGGAAAAAAATTCATCCAAACTCCATCTGCCAGCTCCTCGACTCAAAATTACAAAAAAAACAAAGAAATAGAGCAAAGCTAACTCTCCTTTATTCTCAATTGGCCATAATCCACGGGGGGAATGAGCTATAAAATAAGCTGCTAACATTTCTATGGCTGCAATTAAAGAAACCAGTTGGGTAAAAATCCCAAGTGCAATGGCCAAGCCTCCAACTAATTCAATTCCACCGGCCACCAACATCAGAGGCTCTTCCACCTTAGATCCCCCAAAAAATCCAAATAGTTTTTGTGCTCCATGAAAACTAAATGACAAACCAAAAAAAACTCTCATCAAAACATAACTTAGATCAGTTAGAGATGTTAAAAAAAATCTTATTCTTCTCACGCCTATCCCCCAATCGTCTTCCACCTAATTATTCTTCAAAAAAATATTGTAATTGATCCTCTTACTAAAGAATCTATTCTCCTAATAATTCCTCCTAATTAAAACAAAAATAAAAATTTACTGGCTAAATTATTCTAAAAGTTTTAGGATATTCTCTAGTCGGTAATCTTTGGCAACAGTGTTGCTCTCGGGGCTGGATTAACCGAGCAGAGGTACTGTGTTTTTTGTCGCAGTACTGGAAAGCTTTTCGGGAAGCTACTTGCCACAGATCACCAATTTAAGTTATTGATATAATTGGGGTTAAATCGATGGCTTCCGAAAAAAAAATAGGACTGTTTAAAAAGACAGATAGCTCTTTACAAGCTAGCCCTATCCCGCATCTTCTTGTAAATGGACCTAATGCGAGCAACACCAAAACCCCTTGGCGATCAAACGCTTCCGTGCGATTTAGAAATGTCAATGAAAGTGGCAGAGTTAGGCTGCACGACAAGAATAATCTTCTCTTGCATTTCCACTACGTTAACGACTTTTACGGGTCCTGCACCTTTGAAGCCCGGATAATTGAACAAGCAAGCTTGCCGTTGGAGTTACAGAAGGACTCAGTTGTCCTGGAAACCTATGAAGTCAAGAGGGGTTCTCTCCCCCTACTTTTGCGGATTGCAAGAACCTTCTTTGGGCGAATATTGGGCAAGTGTAATTCAGTACACCAATTGATGGAACCGAAAGTGGGCTCACCCCCTCAACCAGTGAAACAAAATAACTAACTCGTAACACAATCCTCCAGAAACTAGTCAAAACTTAACTAATAGAGTATCTCTATCTCACTTTCACTTTTCTTTCATCTCAGCTAGATCTCTGGTTACTGTATGATAAAAATCCTCAATTTCCCCAATATAGCTCTTGTACAAAAAACCTTTGGAATCAACTAAAAAGTACGTTGGAAACCCCTCAACTCCTAGCTTTTCTAAAACACTTTCACTGCCCACCACAACAGTGTAATCAACTGCGTGATTCTTTAAAAATTTTCTCACTTTTGTTCTATCTCCCGAATAAACTGCAATACCTACTACCTCGAATCCTTCCCCTTTTAAATCGTGACTAAGACGATTCAAAGTAGGCATTGCCTCAATACAAGGGACACACCAAACAGCCCAAAAATCTAAAAGAAGAGGTTTCCCACTCAGAGAAAGACCATGAAATGGCTGACCATTTAAATCTGTAGCTTCAAAATCAATAACCAGAGAACGGGTATCGGCAGCGGACAGTCGAACCAAACCAATATTGGAAATCATCAACAACACTATCAGGAACGATAGCTTCTTTAAAAAGGAGTTCACCATTTTCTTCATAGGACACCTCATATCTTGGAATCAATTAGTTATCCAATCCCTATTTTATCCAAATAATGGTCAAATTCACTAGAAGTTCTCTTTCGTTGACTTTTTCTTGATACTCTTATCCACTAGCTTGAAGGAGCCTCTTAGGCTAACCTACTTAGTTTGATGATAGATGTATCTCTAGTAAAGACGGGTGATCCTTTCGAATTCAATGTCACTATTCATGAGAGAAACACCACGACTCATCACTCCGCAACCATGTCAGAATCTACTTATCAGAATCTAACATCCGGTTCAGTTTCCCCACAACAATGCATTGAGGGAGCCTTCAGGTTTTTACTAGATCGGGAGCCAAAAGAATCAATCCTTTCTTGTTTTGACATTACCGTTATTTCCAAGTATTTTCCTGACTTTGAAAACCAACTAAACAGGTACCTCTAGATTGCCAGAAAAATTAATACCTACCTCAAATCCTCAAATTAGCCACAAAGCTGCTAAATTTACAGAGTCAGTTATTCGCGATATGACACGCCTAGCAATAAAACATGATGCTATCAATCTAGCCCAAGGATTCCCCAATTTTGCTGTTCCCCAAAAAATCAAAGAAGCTGCTTGTCGCGCTATAAGAGCAGACATCAATCAGTATGCCATCACTTGGGGAGCTTCTAGTTTTAGACAAGCCATCGCAAAAAAATACAAGGCTTTCTACAACTGGAAAATTGACCCTGAGCGAGAAATAACAGTAGCTTGTGGATCTACTGAATGTATGATTGCCGCTATGCTGGCACTAGTCAATCCCGGCGAGCAGGTGTTGGTTTTTGAGCCCTTCTACGAAAACTACGGTCCCGATGCTATCTTAGTTGGAGCTTCAACTCGTTATGTGTCTCTCAATCCAGAACACAATTGGGCCTTTGATTTTGAGGAGTTGGAACAATCAATTAAGGATAGTCAAAAAGAGGGTGGCATCCGAGCTTTAATACTAAATACACCTAACAACCCCTCAGGAAAGGTCTTCTCTGAAAAAGAGCTTTTAAAAATAGCCGAGTTAGCACAAACATATGATTTCTACGTTATTACTGACGAGATCTATGAACATCTTATCTACGAGGGAACCCATCACCCTATTGCCTGTCTGCCAGGAATGCACAACCGCACAGTAACCATCAGTGGCTTATCCAAAACCTTCAGTGTCACAGGATGGAGAGTTGGTTACATAATTGCCTGTTCAGAAGTCACAAATGCTATTCGCAAGGTACACGACTTTCTAACAGTGGGAGCACCTGCTCCGTTACAGGAAGCCGGCGCTGATGCTATGAAAATGGGAGAAAATTATTATCAAAAATTACTCTCTGATTACCGAGAGCGCCGTAACTATCTAATTCAAACTCTTCAAAGTGTAGGTTTTAAAACTTGGACCCCCTCAGGGGCCTATTACATCATGGCCGATATTTCTTCTCTTACCAACTTGAGTGATGTCCAATTTGTTGACCAATTAATAAAAGAATATGGAGTAGCTGCAGTCCCGGGAAGCAGCTTCTACCACCGAGCTAAATCAGGAAAACATTTCATCCGCTTTGCCTTCTGCAAAACTATGGATATACTGCAGCAGGCTGGAGAACGCCTTCAAAAACTCAGGAGCTGAGTTCTCTAGTCCACACGTTAACTGTCAGTTGTCAGCCAGTACAATGTCGTTAAATGGAAAATAAAGATGTGGCTGCAATTTTTGCGGAAATTGCCAATATTCTAGAAATTCAGGAAAGTAACCCTTTCCGAATCCGCTCTTTTCGTCGAGCAGCTCAAATCATAGAAAATCTAAGCTTCAATGTAACGGGAACTATCCAAAAAGATCCTGGAAAGCTTCGGGCTATTCCCGGAATTGGAGATGGCACTCTGCAAAAAATAGAGGAATTGGTAAAAACGGGCACATGCGAAGAACTTGAAAAACTAAAACAAGAAATTCCCTCATCGCTTCTTCCTATGCTGAAATTGCAAAATTTGGGCCCCAAAAAAATCAGTGTTTTCTGGAAAAAATTAAACATTTCTACACTTGAAGAATTGGAAAAAGCAGCCCTCCAACAAAAGATTCGAACCTTACCCGGAATGGGAGAAAAAAGTGAAGCCAAAATTCTCAAAGCCATCAAAAACTACCGCCAAATCCAAGGCCGTTTTCAATTAGATGATGGGATTGAGATCAGTACAAACTTAGTTAACTATCTCAAATCCAAAATTAAAACTAACAGAATTGCCGCAGCTGGAAGCGTCCGACGTCGGCGTGAAACAGTGGGTGACATCGATATTCTCATCACCTGCAAAAACTCTTCAAAAGCCATTCAAACCTTTGTCCAGCATCCTGATGTGACTCAGGTATTGGCCAGCGGTAACACAAAGGCCAGTATTGTCCTACGTAGAGGTCTTCAAGCTGACCTTCGAGTGCTAGAAGATAATTCCTTTGGAGCCGCTCTTCAATATTTCACAGGTTCTAAAGCACACAATGTCGCTCTACGAGAAAGAGCGAAGCGGATGGGATATAAGATCAACGAATACGGACTTTTCAAAATTCAAGATGGAGTAAAAATCGCTGGTGCAGAAGAAAAAGAAATTTATCACTTACTAGAACTTTCATTTATACCTCCTGAAATGCGAGAAGGCCGAGGAGAAATTGAACAAGCAGACAAACAAGAATTACCTCTCCTAATCGAACAGAAAGATATAAAAGGCGATTTGCACATGCATACCAAAGCCACCGATGGTCAAAATTCAATTGTGGAAATGGCGACTGCTGGAACAAAATTTGGTTACGATTACATTGCCATCACAGACCACAGTCAAGCTCTAGCCATGGCCCGCGGATTGAATGAAGAAAGGCTACTCCAACAGATAGAAGAAATAGATAAAGTCTCTGCCAAAATTCCAAAAATTAAAATTTTAAAGGGGATAGAAGTTGATATCTTATCTGGAGGCAAACTCGATTTAAGGGACCAAGTCCTCTCCAAACTAGATATAGTAATTGCGTCAGTACACAGCCAATTTAATCTCTCAAAAATGGAGATGACCGACAGAATTTGTCGTGCTATGGAAAACCAGTATGTAAATATCTTGGCCCATCCTACTGGAAGACTTCTGACCCGGCGTGAGCCTTACCTAATAGAAATGGAAAAAATAATTGATGCAGCCCTTCAAAATCGAGTCTGCCTTGAAATTAACGCCCACCCTAGTCGATTAGACTTAAGTGACGTGCACTGCCGTATGGCGAAAGAAATGGGAGTACTCCTCAGCATTAATTCTGACAGCCACAATCTCCAAATGCTTAACTACATGCAATACGGAGTTTTTACGGCTAGGAGGGGTTGGCTCACTCCCAATGACGTAATTAATACCTATCCTTTTAAAAAACTTTGTAGAGTCTTAGGAAAGAAAGAATATAACTGACAACTCGCACATCCAAAAACTTCCAGTTCAAATTTGAAACTTGGAACCTTATCCTTCCGTTAGTTACAATGGGAGACTTATGGTCTAGGCATGAACTAGACAAGGAGGATTTTAGTGATCAAGGATCTACTCCCACGACAAGTGGTCTGTACAGTAAAAGGCGATAAAGGAAAACCCTGTCACGGAGGCTTGAAGCGGTATTACCCCTTTGCTACTTATTACAATGAATCAGACCACCATCTAAAAGAGGAAATTAAAAATGAGTTTGGTGAAGATTCTAGCCTAGTGCTTTTGAAATGTGAGACGTGTAAAACTGTCTATCATCTACCCGAAGAACTAAAATCTAAGTTTCAACAGTCAGTCTAAAAACTAATTCGCAATAGCGAGTCTTCATAACTTCCAATAAGGTACAAGCAACGGTTTTATTTGGTCTTGGTATTTCTTGTATTCTCTTTCCTGTCGTGGTTCGATTGTAAACCGCTTGGGCTCCAATGTTGTAGTCACGGTAGTCAAGATCGACTGAGAAAGAACTTGTGTATTATATCCCCCCTCCAAAATGTAAAGAATTCGTCCTTGGCAAATTTTATCCGCCACTTCGTTAAGCAAATTAACAAGTTGTCCAAATCCTGAACCATCCAGATTCATTCCAGACAGTGGATCTTCTCGATGGGCATCATAGCCCGCTGAAACCAAAATCAGTTCTGGTTGAAAACTAGTTAGAATCGGCAAAATAAAATCGGAATACAGGGAGCAATAAAAATAGTTTTCCATACCTGCTAAGATCGGAAAGTTCACTGTAAAACCTCGACCCGATCCTGCACCTACTTCACTAAAGTGACCTCCTCCTGGGTAAAAAGGGTACTGATGGGTAGAGATATACAGAACATCAGAACGGGAATAAAAAATTTCCTGTGTACCATTTCCGTGATGAACATCAAAATCAACAATTGCGACTCTATTAACCCTCTGGCTTCGTATTGAAAATTGAGCTGCTACCGCTACATTGTTGAAAAGACAAAAGCCCATTGCACGGTTGCTCTCTGCATGGTGCCCAGGTGGTCTAATAAGTGCGAACCCATTATCTATTTCACCTGCTAAAAGAGGCTCAACCATACTAACGATACTACCCGCTGCTTTAAGAGCAATATCGAAAGAACACTGGCTAGTGTAGGTATCAGAATCGAACTGATGGGTGGTTTGTCCGGCAGTGCTTTTAACTCTGTCAAAATGCTCCTGAGTGTGCACATCCAAAATCCACTCCTCTAAAGCTGAAAGAACCGGCATTATCTTCAATTGAGAAAATCCCTGCCATCTCTCTAATTTCTCCAATATAGATTGAATACGCTCAGGCCTCTCCGGATGTCCAGTAGGAACTAAATGACTGGCAAATACATCATCAAGAATTACTCCATAATTCTTAGACATTAATCACCAATACCAAAGACGGTCCTCTACAGACAACTAAATGAACCACAGATAGTGCTAGAGTGATATTCAAAAATTTCAAAATAATGGAAGCTATGGTAGACCAAGCAACAGCTCAACTATTTTAAAAGCACAGCTTTAAAATGATTCATTAAGGAGTATCTTCGCACAACTCCTTTAGTGCGGCCTGTAATTCCTCTTGGGCATGCAATTCACCACTATTTCCAGACACCTTAATTCCTAATTCCAAAATTTCTTGGGCCTCCTCTTGCTTGCCCACAGCCTGCAAACTCATTCCAAAATGTAAATAAGCAGCCGTATAATTAGGATGACGTTCCACTAATTCTTGAAAAATGCGAACTGCCTCGTGATGATCCCCTTGATTTTTATATTCCATAGCCAAACCATATCGAGGAAAGGGATTATCTGGTGCCTTATCAATTAAATTATTGAGTTGATTAATTCTATCCATCGTACCGCCAAAAAGAATTTTTGAGATTTTCGCTTATCTCTCACCCCACTTCAACTTTTCTCTTAAAATATTAAAAAAACTCTTTCCTCCAGGCCTTATCAAGTCAATCTGGTATTCAGAGCGAGTGCAGTGAATTTCATCTTTTTCCCTGAGTGGCACACCCTCTTGTCCGTCCAGTGTCAACACAACATCCTGCCCAGAATCAATCACTACTCGAATATCTTCTTCTGCTGGAATAACTAGTGGCCGGCTGGTTAGGGTATGAGGACAAATAGGCGTAATCAAGGTTGCATTTAGAGTTGGGTAAACAATAGGACCACCCGCTGATAAAGAATATGCTGTAGATCCTGTAGGCGTGGATAGAATAATTCCATCAGCCAAAAACCGAGCAATAAATTCTCCCTTCACAAAGGTCTTAACACAAATAATTCTAGCTAGGGCGCCCTGATTACTGATAACCGCATCATTAAAAGCGTGATACGTCTTACTTGGTCCAGACTGTACCGGCACATCAATTCTCAACATCCGGCGATTTTCTACCGAGTATTCTCCCTTTAGTACAAGCTCTAATGCAGGATACAACTCATCTAGTACTACCTCTGTCAAAAAACCAAGAGAACCAAGATTAACCCCCAAAATTTTAGCTGACCGGCCCTGGATCATTTTGGCTACCGAAAGTAGAGTTCCATCCCCTCCAAAAACCACGATAACATCTACTGAATCCGGTAAGTCCTGTCGATCAACTCCGACTACTTCCTGAAGGTTAAACTCTTGTGCCACTCTCCTCTCTAATAAGACCTGACAATCGTGATCATGCAGCCATTGAATAACTTCCTTTAGATTCGAAACGAAATCAGGACGATCGGATTTAGCAATAATTCCAATTTTCACAGAAAAAAACCCTCGATTGAATCGTTCCTAGGACAACCCAGAAACCAATCCCTTATAGACTTTTCTTTACGAGCTAGCTTTCTGGGTCTTAGCTTTTCTGATTCCAGCAATAAAATCTTCCCGGCAATCAGCTGAACAAAAGTAAAGATCCTGGCCATTGACTCGAGTAGTAATTGCAAGACTCACATCCACATACATACCGCATTGAGGATCCTTGACCATTTTCCCAGCAATTGTTGACCTAGATTTTCCTGGATAAACACGCTCTTTAGAGGCCTGATTTCTAGAAGAATAAGAAGGAGAAAAAAGCCTAGCTAAAAACAATCGAAATCGGTGGGCAAAATAAAGAGAAATGAAAAATAGGAGTAACTTGCTCAACCAAGCTATTATCACAAGTTTTCCTCCTGCAAATGAGCCATTGCTTTCTCAATTTGTTCCTCAAGTTCCCGGCGTCTTTCGTAGTTCGGATAGAGTGCAATTAATTTTTTCCAATTTTCCACTGCCTCGGAATAATTGCCAGTAAAAAAATAGGCCACACCAATATTCTGAAGTGTTTCTTGATGTTTGGGATCAATCTGTAAAGACTGTTTGTATAGCTCTACTGCCTTAACAGCATTCCCTGTGTAAAGATAAGCAGTACCCAAATCAGTCTGAACATTTACATCGTGAGGGCCTATGCCTAGAGCCTCTTCATACCATTCAATAGCGGCATCGAAGCGACCTATATCATAATAACTATTTCCTAGTGCAATCCTTGCCTCCCGTTCCTGAGGATTACTCTCTGCTACATCCTGCAACTGACGTATTCTGTCCATTACTTCGGCTGGTGGATGTCCCTCGGGAAGTTGTGAAGAATCCTGAAGTGTAGTCAAATTCTGATCTGGAATTATTGAAGATCCCTGCTCAAGAAACAGTGACACAAAAAAACCAGCAATAAACCCGACTACAATCCCGATCACACCAGCAATGATTTCTTTGCTTTTCATCGGAAAATAATGTCTTTAAAGTGTTTAATCTTATGGACTGAATTCGCTAAGAAGTGCCTGAGCAACCGCTGCATTAGGGGCATCAGGAGTTAGTTCTACATAGGTTTTGAGATGATTAACCGCCTTTTCCATTTCGGTTCCCAAGAGAATCAAACCCAGTTGATAATGAGCTTCAGCATGGCTAGGATCTGCTTCCAGGGTCTTAGTCAAGGCCTCTGTAGCAGCAACATTCTGACCGTTGTTAATCATATTGGCAGCAATATTATAGTAACTTTTTGCTGCTGCTTGGGGATCAGTATCAGCTACCAAATTAGCTCCTTTTAAATAGGCTTCATTAGCCTTGTCAAAATCTCCTTTGGCTGCATAAATACCGCCCAAGGTTTGATAAAATCCTGAATCTAAAGAAGCCTCTTCGGTGGCCAAGCCCATTGCTTTCTCGGCAGCATTAAGGGCTTCATCATAGCTTTCCAAGCCAGCATAGGAAAGACTTAAATTAGCCCAAAGAGCCGGCAACTGATCATTCTTTTCTAATCCTAGCTTAAAAGAATTCACAGCTTGTTGGTATTCCCCTTGGAGATGAAATTGTACCCCTGCGTTATATTCCGCCCGGACAGCCTCCATTAATTGCAGCCTTCTTTCATCCTCAGCTCTTTGGGCTTCCATGGCAGCTCTGTCTTCTTCAGTCAGCTCGAATGCTAGCTTTCTCGACTCACCGGGTGACAAAGTAAAATCAACTCTTCCTCTCTTTGGATGCTGACGTTCACCTGGTTGTACATTTTCCGCAAAATCCCCTTGGAATCCTTCCTTTTGAGCAATAACTCTATAAGCATCCTGGGTACCCACAGCCTTGTGAGTATATTCGCCCTTACTATTTGTCTCTACCTTGTACTTAGCTCCACCAAGCATGCCCTCTATTCGGATAAGCACACCTTCAATAGGATTGCCAACAGCATCTTTCACCACCCCTTGAACCGTACCGAAAGAACCCTGAGCGTAGATCTGAGGAACCAACAAAAAACAGGCAAGCAAGCCTGCAAATGACAATTGAACTATCTTCAGCTTCATAACAAACTCCCGATTATGTCTGTCACACACATCTTAGAAAAGTTATATTTAAACTCGCTACAACCACTCATACTATCCTTTCTAGCAAAAGCTTGGCAAGAGTCTCGAATAGCTTCCTACTGGAAAAATTTCTATTTGGAGAAAGAATCTATGCTCCAAAATCTCCTCACTTCTTGAATGTCATCAGTTAAAGGACAATCAGGCAAGCTTTTTAAAAAAAGGGGGCCATACCGCCGAGTACGAAGACGACTATCCAAAACTGCTAAAATACCTCGATCTTGACGAGATCTAATCAATCGACCCAATCCCTGTCTCAAAGTAATAATAGCCTCTGGAACAGTATAACGAAGGAAGGCATTATCTCCAGCAACCTCCAGGCGCTTGATGCGAGCTGCCACTAAAGGCTCAGTGGGAACTGAAAAGGGCAACTTATCAATTACAACTGCTCGCAGAGCATCGCCTTGCACATCTACTCCCTGCCAGAAACTAGAAGTAGCACACAATACAGCTCTTGGGGTCTTTCTAAATAATTCTAAAAGTTCATTTTTAGGCCTCTCCCCCTGACAAAAAAAGGAAAACCCATTCTTCATAAGTAGAGCTTCGTAAACCTGATTCATCTGGGCAAAACTTGTAAACAGCAAAAACACATTTCCTTGAGTAATATCAAGAATCTCTCCAATATCCTTTAGCGCTCGATTAAGATAGTTAGAGGAACTTGGCTCTGGAAAAGAACTGGGAACATAGAGAATGCTCTGTTTCGAAAAATCAAACTCTCCCGGAACAATCAACTCGTCAGAATCAGATGCCCCTAGCCTCTCCTTGATGTATTCAAAATCACCATTGGTGGACAGAGTAGCTGAAGTCAAAATAGTGGTATCAACACGCTCGAATACTTTTTCCTGAAGAATTGGAGCCACATCAATAGGATTCGCATGCAAAAACACTCCTCTCCCCCTTTTTTGGTACCAATATACATCTTGAGTTTCCTCAAAATTAAAGATCTTCCCCAGTGTGCTTGTTAAGTTTTCCAGACGTCGAACTAGTGGATCTGTATCAGAGGAACGTTTTTCCTGTTTCATTAAATAGTGATAAAAAACTTGAAGAGACTGCAAAAGTCTCTGCATTTTATCTAAAGACTGATTCCTCAAATCAATAATTTGATCATCAAAATACCGATAAAGATTTAGTGAATAACGCCCATCTAATCCGGGGAAAAAACTAAAAAAATCCTGTGAATCAGCCAGAATTTTAGAAAGCTGATCCGATTCCAAGTCTTTAAGATTTTTTTCCGAATCACGACAAAAATCTTCTATTTGATAATTGCTTATCTGTTGACCAAAGTATTTAGCCGCCGCATCTTCAACTTCATGGCCTTCATCAAGAACCAATAACGAAAAATCCGGTAAAACTCGCCCAATCTCATCACTTTCCAAAGCTAAATTGGCAAAAAAAAGAGCATGGTTAACAATAATTAGGTCAGAGTTCAGGGCTTTCTGACGCATTCGAGTGACGTAGCACTCTTCGAAGTAAGAACACTTTTGTCCAGTACAGTTTTCGCTACGAGCATCCACATCTCTCCAAAGAGGATCGTTATCCTTGATCCAAGATAATTCAGACCGATCACCAGTCTCAGTCTGTTCTACCCATTCACCAATATTCTGCCATTCCTTCTGGACACTTTCACGAGCTTTGGTTTCGAAATTTTCTTCTCTGAAATTCTTAAGACAAAGATAATTCTGTCTCCCCTTCATACAGGTTACTCGTAAATCAGGGAATAGGTATTCTCTGATAAAGGGAATATCTTTGGAAAAAATTTGATCCTGTAAGTTCTTGGTAGCTGTAGAAATAATAGTCCGCTGGCAACTAAACAATGCAGGAATCAAATACGCAAGCGTCTTACCTGTTCCAGTTCCTGCTTCCACACACAAAGACTGAGAAGACTGGAGGGCCTCCAACACAGCTTCTGCCATAACCTGCTGTGAGGCTCGGTATTCGTAATTAGGGAGTTTTTTTTCAAGAACCCCATTGGGACCAAAAATTTCCTCAAGGGTTATTCCCTGTCTGAGTGATTTTTTGTTCTGTTCAGCCGACACTGGATTGTGCAATAGAAAGACGTTGCGAATAAAGAGGAAATTGAGCGGTCAAACTCTTTACTTCTTCTAGGACTTCTTGCTGGATCTGAGGATTATCCACTTCACATAAAACTTTTCCGATAAGCTCCCCTATTTGATCCATTTCTTCTTCCTTCATTTTACGTGTGGTCACGGCAGGAGTTCCAATTCGAATCCCGCTAGTCACAAGAGGAGGATGTGTATCAAAAGGAATTGCATTTTTATTAACAGTAATGCCAGCCTTCTCTAAAGCTTCTTCAGCCGTCTTTCCAGTGATTTCTCTAGAAAAAACATCCACCAAAAAAACATGGTTGTCAGTACCACCAGAAACGATTCGAAAACCTTCCTCTTGAACCTTGGCTGCCAAAGTCGCTGCATTACTTATGATTTGTTCCTGATACCGCTTGAAATCCGGAGACATAGCTTCCCGCAAACAAACTGCTTTAGCCGCAATGATGTGAACCAGAGGACCTCCTTGAATACCGGGCATCACAATCTTATCAATCGATTTTTTATGATCTTCCTTACACAAAATCATCCCACCCCGAGGACCTCTTAAAGTCTTGTGGGTGGTGGTGGTAACAAAATCGGCATGCGGCACAGGACTAGGATGTAGGCCTACCGCTACCATTCCTGCAATGTGGGCAATATCAACCATCAAATACGCACCCACCTGTTTGGCAATCTCTGCTAAACGGTCAAAATGAATAACACGGCTGTATGCACTAGCACCACAGACTATCATTTTAGGTTTTTCTCTATAAGCCACCTCAGCTACAGAATCATAATCAATTTGTTCACTTTCACTATCCACACCATAAGAAGAAACTTGGTACAGCTGTCCAGAAAAATTCAGAGGATGCCCATGAGTCAGATGACCTCCATGAGCTAAATCCATACCAAGAATTTTATCTCCTGGTTTGAGGACTGCCATGTAAACTGCCATATTGGCTTGACTTCCAGAATGAGGCTGCACATTAGCATGCTCTGCATCAAAAACTTTCTTGGCACGTTCAATAGCCAAACTTTCCGCTACGTCCACGTGCTGGCAACCTCCATAGTAACGACGACCAGGATAACCTTCGGCGTACTTGTTGGTGAATACTGATCCCACTACTTCTAATACCGCTTCACTAACAAAATTTTCCGAAGCAATTAGTTCCAATGTTTCAAATTGGCGACGGGTCTCTAGCCGAATAGTTTCGGCAATTTCTGGATCTACTTCGTACAACGGTCTTTCCATCATCGTCTATCTCTATCCTCCAAGTCCTTTGATCTTGTCCAATCGTTTTTGGTGACGCCCACCTGAAAAATCGGTCTGCAGCCACTCTCTAACAATATCTAAAGCTACCCCTTGATCCAGCACTCTCGACCCTAGTGCTAAAACATTTGAATCGTTATGTAAACGACTCATCTGTGCAGTTTCTATATTGTGGCACAAGGCAGCTCGCACCCCCTCGAACTTATTGGCAACAATCGACATTCCAATTCCAGTACCGCAAATCAAAATCCCTCTATCAACTGTTCCTTTAGAAACTGCCTGAGAAACTCGCCTAGCAAAATCGGGGTAATCAGTAGACTCGTCACTGAAGGTTCCCTCGTCATTTACCCTGTGAGAGAACTCCTCCAGTAATCGTTTTACCTGTTCCTTGAGGTCGAAGCCGGCGTGGTCGCAACCGATCGAAATTTCCATTTAAAACTCTTCTATGTCAACTGTAAGGATGCTAGCCTACTTGACTCAACGCGGTCAAACGGATAAAAGTACCCTCCACGCCATGTTCTGGTCAAAATTCTTTATTCCGACACTCAGGGAGGTTCCCGCCGAAGCGGAAGCTCCTTCTCACCAGCTACTCCTACGCGCTGGCTTTATTCGACAAGTGGGAGCCGGAATCTATGCCTATCTACCATTAGCCCAACGCACCATGCTCAAAATAGAGCAAATTATTCGCCAAGAAATGAATCAAATTGGGGCACAAGAATTTTATCTACCCGCCTTGCATCCAGCTGAGTTATGGAAAGAAAGCGACCGCTGGGAAACTATAGGGGACACCATGTTTCGACTACAGGATCGAACTGGTCGAGAAATGTGTCTAGGAATGACGCATGAAGAAATTTTCACCTCTGTTGCCCGCAATGAAGTCAGATCGTATAGAGACCTCCCTCAAATCTGGTATCAAATTCAAGTTAAGTTCAGAGACGAACCTCGACCCAAATCAGGACTACTTAGAATTCGACAGTTTTCTATGAAGGATTCTTACAGCTTTGATCTGGATAACAGCGGATTAAATTCGAGTTATGACCTTCACGACCGCACATACAGAAAAATTTTCAATAGATGTGGGCTCAAATATTTGGCCGTAGAAGCAGAATCAGGAACCATGGGGGGAACTGAATCACAAGAGTTCATGGTAGAAAGCGAAGCCGGAGAAGACAAAATTGTCACCTGTAAATGCGGCTACTCAGCTAATCTAGATCGAGCTATTTCAAAAGTTCCAGAAATTAGCGACGAAGAAGGTGAATTTTCTCCAGAAGAAGTCCACACTCCAGATCAAAAAACTATTGAAGAAGTTTCTCGCTACCTAAAAATTTCCAAATTGATGCACATAAAGTCGCTAGTTTACATAGTAGAAACCCTTCCTCATCTTATTTTACTGCGGGGAGACCACCAACTAAACGAGACTCGACTGCAAAGTATCTTGAACACAGAAGTGCTACGACCGGCTACTCCAGATGAGATCCGAAATCTCTTTAAAATCGATCCGGGAAGCATAGGACCAATTGGACTCAAAAACATCCCCATACTTGCCGATAAAGCGCTTTCTGGAAGAAAAAACTTGGTATGTGGAGCGAATAGGGATAATTATCATTTCAAATATGTGACTCCTGAAAAGCACTTCGAAGCCACCTACCACGACCTTCGATATATACAATCAGAAGACCTATGCCTGCACTGTGGCAACCCCCTACGCACTACCAAAGCCCTAGAAATTGGACACATCTTCAAACTAGGCCAGAAATACAGTGAATCCATGGGAGCTACTGTGCTCAACCAGGACGGCCAGAAACTTCCCATTATCATGGGAAGTTATGGTATCGGGTTAGAAAGAATCATGGTCGCAGCCATAGAACTCTACCATGATGACCAAGGTATTGTATGGCCTCGAAACATTTCTCCTTTCCAAGTTGTCATCACGCTTCTAAATCCGGACGATGAACAACAACGTCAAACAGCTGAAAACTATCAGCAAGATTTTTTGAACCACAGTATAGACTGCCTGTTGGATGATCGTGACGAGCGACCAGGGGTTAAGTTTAAAGACGCCGAATTGATCGGAATCCCAATACGAATCACAATTGGTAAAAAATTTAGCAAGGGAATAGTCGAAATATTCTCCAGAAAAGACCATATTTCGGAAGATGTTCCCTACAAATCTGCAGTAGAACGCTCCATGGCTCTTCTCGAGTCGTATCCAATCTAACGAAAAAATAAAAACCAGGAAAACCTAAGTAATTCAATGATTTTTAAGGAAAACACTTAATTTTAAGTATTTTCCCTCTTTTTTTTCAAAATTTATCTCTTTTTCTCTTGACATTGGACTATTTTGGATCAAAATAGACTGAATAGGTCAAAATAGGTCATACTCCCTTTAGAGGAACGGAGTTATTTAGTTATGCTGCGGGGCAATTTTCCAACCAAAGTTGATGCACAAGGACGGATTAAGCTACCAACCGCTTTGCGCAAACGAATAGAAGAACTTTACGGACACCAAATGTTTGTGACTAGCATCACAGGAGTGAATGCTCTTATTTATCCCCTGGAAGAATGGGAAGAAATAGAATCCAAACTCTTAGAACCACCCAAACTGCTCCCCGAAAAAGTAAAGTTCCTGCGTCATGCTAACTACTACGGCCAGGTCTCCTCTATGGACAAACAAGGAAGAGTTCCCATACACCCTCTTCTGCGCGAAGCTGCGCAAATCGAAGGAGGAGTCGCTGTTATGGGCTATCTCAACTACCTACAAGTCTGGAACAAAGATAGATTCCAGGAACTACTAACATCCGACCCTTACACCGACAAGGATGCAGCAATGTTGGCTGAACTAGGCATGTAATGAAAACTACCAATCCTAAAATGGATCATATTCCTGTGCTTAAAAAACAGGTTTTGGAATTTTTGCAAATTAAAGAAGGTGGAACCTACGCTGATTGCACTTTGGGATTTGGAGGACATGCAAAAGAAATCCTCTCTCAACTTCAGGGAAGAGGGCAACTACTGGCCTTTGATAGAGATCAGGAAACTCTTGAACAAACCAGACAACGCCTATCTACCAACTTCGCAAACTTTCAAACCTTTCATGAAAACTACACCAATCTACCGATCGTGTTACGTCATCTTGAAATTCCAAAACTAGATGGATGTCTCCTTGATCTAGGAGTTTCCTCCATCCAATTGGACTCACCAGATAGAGGATTCAGCTTCCGACTAGAAGGCCCCCTCGACATGCGAATGGATATTCAACAAAAAACCACTGCAGCTGATCTGGTTAACGATCTTTTAGAAGAGGATCTGATTGAAATTTTTCGCAAGTATGGTGAAGAAAAGTCAGCACGCAAAATCGCAGCAGCCATTGTTGAACATCGGGAAAAATCACGTTTTCAAACTACGACTGATCTTGCTGATCTAATTACACGGGTCAAAGGATCTGGTTCCGGGCGTCTTCATCCTGCCACACAAGTCTTTCAAGCTCTTCGTATCGAGGTAAATCAAGAATTAACTAATCTAGATAAGTTCCTCAAAAAGGCCATAGATTTATTGGCTCCGGGAGGAAGACTAGCGGTTATTTCCTTCCACAGTTTAGAAGATAGAGTTGTTAAGAAGACTTTTCAAATGGAGTCTGGAAAATGTATCTGCTTCCGCCCCCGAGAATTATGTACTTGCGATAAAAGACAAGAAGTTAAGATCCTCACTAAAAAACCTATCCAACCAACTGAAAATGAAGTATTTGAAAATCGACGGGCTCGTAGTGCCAAGTTGCGTGTCGTCGAAAAAAAAAGAACCCAAAATTCTAGCGAAGAAAATTCTAATTTTTTATCAAAAACATCGGATCCTGAAGATGGATGGAACGCAAGCTCTCAAGTCCAATTGGACCCTAAACAAAGGTTCGAGGCCACTCGAATAGAACTTGATAGTTGGATTCATTCAAGGCTCACTCGTTATGAGCTACGCCCAAGAATTGCAAACAAAGGAGTCACACCATGGTCGACTTTTTTCAGCAACAACTAACCAACCGCCCCCTCAAAGCCGATGATCGGGCTACCTATTCGGAAATATGTCGCTGGATAGGCATTAGTGCACTACTAGTTAGTCTGGTCCTGTCCTATGCATGGTCGCACAATGAAATTCTCACTATTCAATATCAAATGGAAAAATTGAGACATAAAAGCAGTGAACTGCAAGAAATGAATACAAAACTACGAGTTGAACGTTACTCGCTGATTAATCCAGAAACTATCGACAAACAAGCTCGAGAATTGGGATTAATAAATGCCAACCGGATGGAAGTGAAAATTTTCGACGCCGAAGTTGCAGAAAATAAGCCCTCTCATAATCTCATAGCTCAATCAACCATCCAAAAGAAAACTCTTCGTGAATGAATTCGAAAGATAAATGGAAAAATTCTCAAATTCAATTGACCCACCGACTCCTGGGAATTTATCTTCTCTTTTTGGTCTGGGCTATAACCCTAGCTGGACGCCTCGCTTACCTACAGATCTATAAAACTGACGAATATTTTTTAAAGGCTGAACAGCAACAGGTAGGATTCCTAGAGCTTAGTCCCAAACGTGGCGACATTCTGGACCGCAATCTGGATGCTCTAGCCATGAGTATTAAGGTAGACTCTGTTTTCGCTCATCCACGAGAGGTCCTCCAGCCTCTAGTCACTGCTCAAAAATTGGCTCCAATTCTTGAGCAAGACGAACACAAGCTTTATAAAAAACTGGCTTCTGGAAAAGCTTTCACCTACTTGGCAAGAAAAATACCTCCACGTCAATCTGAACAAATTAAAACGTTGAATCTGCAAGGCATTGGCTTTCAAAAAGAAACTAGCCGAATTTATCCAGGTCGTGAATTGGCTGCTCATGTACTGGGATTTGTGGGAATTGACAATGAAGGAATGGAGGGCCTGGAATATCGCTACAACGACCTGATCAAAGGTAAGAAAAGTAGGGTCCAACTCCGTTTCGATGCTAAACGGCAAAGCTACCACAGTGACAATCAACCTCAACAACTAGATGGAAATACCATAGTCTTAAATATTGATCGAAAAATTCAGCACATTGTGCAGAAAGCCCTTGAAGCGGCCGTTAAATTCACGCAGGCCGAAGACGGAAGTGCCATCGTCCTAGACCCTTACACAGGGGATATTCTGGCCATGGCTGGTTATCCTTCCTTTAATCCCAATCGCTATGGAAACTACTCACCCGACATCCGTCGCAATCCCGTCATATTAGATGCTTATGAACCAGGTTCAACCTTCAAACTAGTAACTTTTTCAGCAGTATTAGACCAGAAATTAGGAGATCCTTCAGAAACCATTGACTGTCGGGTGGACACATTGCGACTAGCCGGAAAAACTTATCGGGAGGCTAAAAACAGCTTCGGGCTACTCACCTTCAATGAAGTGCTAGCTAAATCTAGCAATGTGGGTACTATCAAACTCGGCCTTCGACTGGGAAATGAAAAACTTTACGAGTACATCAAGCGATTTGGGTTCGGACAAAAAACAGGAGTGGACTTGCCTGGAGAGCAAGTAGGCAGTTTAAAACCTGTCTCACAATGGTCTAAAATTTCCATAGGAGCTCTTTCTATAGGCCAGGAATTGAATGCCACTCCCATTCAAACGGCTCGTGCACTTTCCGCCATCGCCAACGGAGGTAATCTGATTGTTCCCCGAGTGGTACGTCATATCTTAACTCCGGAAGGAGAAGAAGTATTCAAACCCAAACCTGTCCTGGAAAAAATCCTTGATTCCGAAACTGCCTCTCAAGTGAAACAGGCCATGATAATCGCTATGGAGCAAGGAACCGGTAAAAACGGCCGTCCCAACGGTTATTCCTCTGCAGGAAAAACTGGAACAGCACAAAAATTCATTGATGGTCGCTACTCAGAGACCCGCTATCTTGCTTCCTTTGCTGGATTCGCACCAGCTGATCGGCCTGCTCTGGCCGCTGTAGTGATCATTAACGAGCCTAAAGGGGCATACTATGGAGGTAAAGTTGCAGCACCCGTTTTTCGGCAAATTATGGAACGTTCCCTGATTCATCTTCAGGTTCCCAGAGATCAACCAATGGAAAATAACACCACAAATCGAAAATCACAGTCTACTAAACTTGTAGATTTGCAAAACACTCCAATAACCGGACCGGAACTCCCACTAAAAAAATTAAAAGAGACCGTACTAACACTAATCCAAAAAGAACCTCCAAGTCCCAGCTCGCAGAAAACCTTCACGGTAGAAACAAACACATTTGCAATTCCTGATTTTTCTGGAATGAGTCTCAGAAAGGTGGCTCAAAGATGTTCTAAACTTGGACTTCGCCTAAAGGTCTCGGGAATAGGACTAGCAACAGGACAACGGCCAGCAGCCGGCACCAAAGTTTCTCATAACATGGTCTGTGAGGTCTTTTTTTCAAACAGAGGAACCGATGTATCTAAAAGAGTTACTCTCCGGCATGACGGTAAGCTTGCTGGAAAACAGCTCCGAAAAAATAAACCCCAAAATTGAATCCCTGGAATACGATTCACGACAGATTCAGGAAAATTCAATATTTTTTGCGGTCCAGGGTCAGGTTACAGACGGTCATCTCTATATCGATCAAGCTATAAAGAACGGAGCTGTTGCAATCGTTTCCGAACAGGAAATGCCTCCAAATTTTCCACAGACTTGGATAAAAGTTTCAGAAATCAGATCATCCATGGCACTACTAGCCGATAGATTTTATTCCTCCCCCTCGGCAAGTATGGATCTAATAGGAATCACTGGCACCAATGGAAAAACCACCACTGCCTTTCTAGTAAATTCTATCTTAGAACAGCAAGGGCCATCCATTTTGTTAGGAACTATTCACACTCAACTTGGAACACACCAACTAGATTCCACACGAACAACGCCTGAAGCCATCGATATGCAAAAAACTTTAACTCAAGCCTTTAAAGCAGGCTGCAGAAAGGGAGTTGTCGAAGTTTCCTCTCATGCTCTTTTTTTCCGACGTACCTATCGATGCCACTTCCCAGTCGCTGTTTTTACTAATTTAAGCCAAGATCACTTAGATTTTCATCCTAACCTGGAAGAATATTTTCAATCTAAATGTCTGCTGTTCAATATTGACCACAATCCCGGTCTCAGATGGGCAGTACTGAATGGCGATGACCCCTTCAGCGCACGCATTTCTCTCCCCCCTAAGGTCCAAAAAATTAAGGTAGGATTTTCTGAAAATTGCCATATTTGTCCTATCACTTACCAAAATTCGGTTGAAGGAACCAAAACAAAATTAAAGGTTTTTGATCGAGAATTATCATTAAACAGTCACCTATCAGGTAAGCATAATCTTTACAACATCATGCTAGCCGTAGCGGCCACTACAGCATTAGAAGTCCCTGATAATCAAATTTGTAATGGCATCTCAAAGCTAACAAGGGTTCCCGGTCGATTTGAAAAGGTAGATATAGGGCAACCCTTTACGGTAATCATAGACTACGCTCATACTCCCCAAGCTTTACAAAATGTCCTTGAACTTTGTCATCAAATCAGTAGAGGACGTGTTATTTGTGTTTTTGGCTGTGGAGGTGAACGAGATAGTACTAAGCGCCCACTAATGGGTAATATAGCGGTACAAGGCTCCGACCTTGCTATTATCACTTCTGATAATCCAAGATGGGAAAATCCCCAAAAAATCATTCAAAACATCCAATCTGGCATCCCCTCCAACTCTCAGAACTACGAAGTAATTGTGGATCGTCGACAAGCTATCACACGGAGCTTAGAACTGGCTCAACCGGAAGATATTGTTCTAATCGCTGGAAAAGGTCATGAGATCTACCAAGAAACCGAAGGAAAGAAACTCCCATTTGATGATAGAGAGGTAGTAAAGGAAAACCAATGATCGAGTTATCAATAGCCGAAGTAGCTAAAACACTACAAGCAAAAATCACGGGTAATATTGAAACTCAACCTAATTTCCCATCCGTCTCGATTGACAGTCGTACCATAGCACCAGGGCAATGTTTTGTCGCTATCAAGGGCACACGGCTAGATGGTCACAATTTTCTCGAAGAGGCTTTGGCAAAAGGAGCCTCATTAATAATCCACTCCGACTCAAGTGGAAATCTTCCTATATGGGAGGATCGAATCTTCATGCAAGTTGATAACACTACGTCCGCCCTCCAAGTTCTATCACATTATGTGCGCAAAAAATGGAACCGACCAGTAATAGCTATTACCGGAAGCATGGGGAAAACTACTACTAGAGAATTTATCTCCACCTTGTTAGGTCAAAGGTTTCAAATATGTCAATCACCCAGCAACTTCAACAACGAAATTGGAGTTCCACTATCGCTACTACGACTAAACGAAGAAGATGATCTAGCAGTGTTAGAACTAGGAATGAATCATTCTGGAGAGATTCGACTACTAGGCAACATTAGCAGTCCTGACTTCGTTCTACTGACCAACATTGCTGCCGTTCATCTTGAATTTTTCCCAAACCTAGATGCAATTGCAACTGCTAAGGGAGAGATCTTGGAAAATCTTACGCAAAAGGAACCACTTTTTTTTAACGCCGACGATCATAGGGTTTCCCAGTTAGCTTCTTCCTATACAGGACCAAAAATTTCCTTCGGTCTCCACAAAAACGCTGATATTAAAATCTCCAATTATCAAATTGAAAACCCAGAAAAAATGAATTTTCAAATCAATTCAGATCAGGTTAATATCCAAGCCACAGTCCCTTTCATAGGAGAACATTTACTCTACAACATAGCAGCTGCAGTGGCTGTAGCTACCAATTTCAATTTGTCCCAAAACGAACTATTGCAAGGAATTACGCATCTAAAGATTCCTAACATGCGAGGACAAATCCGCCGAATTGGCAAACCCGGCAACCAACTTACCCTATGGGATGATTGCTATAACTCTAACCCAGAATCTTTACGCGTAATTTTGAAAACCATTAATCACTTGAAAGACTTCCAACGAAAGATACTAGCTCTAGGAGAAATGTTAGAGTTGGGACCGACAGGTCCTGATTTCCATTATCAAGTCGGTAAACAAATTGCCCAATCTAGCGTTGATTTACTAGTAACAGTGGGTAAGGGTGGGCTAGAAATTGACCGCGGGGCACAGGAATCCGGATTTTCCTCAAAAAAAATTGAACATTTCAAAACCGCTGAACAAGCAACTGATTTTCTAATAGACCAAATTGTCCCCGGTGATTTTTTACTAGTAAAAGGATCACGCAGAGTAGCCATGGATCAAATTGTCAAACGAATAATAAATAAGGGAGGACCAGTTTGATTTACCACTTTCTTTATACCCTTCATGAGCAGTTTTTGGTTCTCAATGTGGTGCGCTACATTACCTTTCGAACGGCTTGCGCCTCTCTAACTGCATTGGCAATTAGCCTATTGTTAGGACCCTGGTTGATCGCACGACTGAAAGAGTTTCAAGTGAGACAATACATTAGAACTGAAGGACCTGCTAGCCATCAAGATAAAGCGGGAACCCCTACTATGGGAGGTATTCTTATAATCATAAGTATCATCATACCTACCCTACTTTGGGCAGATCTGACCAATCTTTATGTATGGGTAGTCGTAGTCTCACTCATCTTGTTCTCAGGTGTAGGTTTCATTGATGATTACTTAAAGGTGATCCGTAAAAGATCTCTTGGCTTAAAGGCAAGACATAAACTTCTATTCCAAGGCCTAATAGGACTGGGCCTCGTTGCAACACTCGTTGGTCTACACAACCATAACCTTTATAGTACTCAATTAAGTGTGCCATTTTTTAAATCCTTCACTCCAGAAATGGATTGGGTGATTTTTGGAACTTCCACCTTTATTCCACTCATATTTTTCACACTGCTCGTTATCATGGGCAGTAGTAACGCAGTCAATCTAACTGACGGACTAGATGGGTTAGCTCCAGGTCTAATTCTCATTTGTGCTTCGGCTTTAACCGTTCTAACTTACGTGACCGGTCACGCAACTTTTGCCAGTTATCTCGACTTAATCAAAAATATTTATGTAAGCGAATTGACTATCTTTTGCGGAGCAATGGTAGGAGCCACTCTGGGGTTCCTCTGGTATAACAGCCATCCCGCTGAAATCTTTATGGGTGATGTAGGCTCAATCGGATTAGGTGGGGCTATCGGAACAGTTTCAATCTTAATCAAACAAGAGTTGCTGCTTTTCTTCATTGGAGGAATATTCGTCTTGGAGGCTCTCTCAGTTATCATACAAGTACTGTCTTATAAACTCTGGGGAAACCGTGTTTTCCGAATGGCTCCTTTACACCATCACTTTGAACTTGCTGGCTGGGAAGAACCAAAAGTAGTGGTCCGTTTCTGGATTCTAGGACTAATTTTTGCTCTCTTCAGTTTAACTACCCTGAAATTACGGTAACAAAATAATGGAAATTGAAGGCAAAAATATTTTGGTAGTCGGCTTAGCCCGCAGCGGCCTGGCGGCTACAAATTTTTTGTTAGCACACGGCGCTCAGGTAACAATTACCGATATTAGAAGTCGAAAAGAACTTAAGGAAACAATCTCCCAAGTAAAAAAACCAGTGTGCTATTCATTGGGAGGACATCACCTGAAAGACTTTCTCAACGCCGATATGATAGTGCTAAGTCCGGGTGTCACAACTCAACTTCCTGAACTTCGTGAAGCAGCTCAGCAAAAAATACCTATCTATAGCGAAGTAGAGCTTGCCTACCGATTTTTACGAGGCCAAATCATCGGAGTTACCGGATCTAACGGAAAAACTACTACAACCGCACTAATTGGAGAATTATTAAGAAAGGGAAAACACCCATGTGTGGTGGCAGGAAATATCGGTTCTCCACTCATTGATTCGGTAGAACTACCTAACACTTCCGACTCCTTCTCCGAAACCTTCGTTGTCGAGTTGTCTTCCTTTCAACTTGAAACTATCGAAAAGTTTCGATGCCACATCGCCTTGCTACTAAACATCACACCCGACCACCAGGATCGTTATCCAAAATTCGAAGACTACATCGACGCCAAGGAAAGAATTTTTCTGCAACAAACCAGTGAAGACTTTGCCATCTTGAACGCTGACGATCCTCACACTCTAAAAATACAAAATAAACTCCAATCGTCAGTATTGTTATTCAGTCGAAAAAAAATACTAGAAAAAGGAGTTTTTGTTAACAATGGAATAATTCAAGCTAATTGGAATGGTTGTCAATTGGAACTAGCATCAATTAAAGAAATCCGACTCCGTGGTAATCACAACCTAGAAAACGTACTAGCTGCTTCAGCCGTGGGGTTACTTTTAGGAATAACTCCACAAACTATGATGCAAACCTTTAAAAATTTCTCTGGGGTTGAGCACCGTTTGGAACTTGTAGGGGAATGGAACGACGTCAGTTTTTATAACGACTCCAAGGCTACTAACATCGACTCAACCTCTCAGGCCCTAAAAGCTCTTGATAATCCATTGCTGCTAATCATGGGAGGACAAGATAAAGGAGGAGATTTCAAAAAACTAAAACCCTTAATGAGCAATAAGGTGAAGCTATTAATCCTAATAGGTCAGTCTAGTGATCAAATTGCCAATCAACTACAGGACACTGTTGAAATAGCCCGGGCCAAAAGCATGCAAGATGCGGTCAAATTATCCCAAGAATACTCTCATTCAGGAGATGCAGTATTGCTCTCTCCAGGGTGTGCTAGTTTTGACATGTTTGACAACTTTGAACATCGTGGCCAAATTTTCAAAGAAGCATTCCGAAAACTAGGTCCAATAAAAGATAAAACGAAACCCTTAGTCAGAAAACATTCCAAATGAATCGAAAAATTCCCTACGACCAAGGATTGATTGCTATTGTCCTAGCATTATTGGGATTTGGCCTCATTATGGTCTTCAGCACCTCTGCTCCGGTCTCTCGAGAACTCTATGGCTCCCAAATCGCTATTTTTGCACGCCAATTGATCGCCATGGCTATAGGTATGACGGGGCTTATGATTACTATGAAGATCGACTACCGTCTTTATCAACGGCTTCCCGTAGTTTGTTTGCTTTTAGGAATAAGCTTTCTGCTTTTGGTATATGTATTACTGACACCAGTTAATCATGGAACTCAACGCTGGCTGGATTTGGGACCAGTTAATTTCCAACCCTCCGAATTAGCAAAACTAGCAGTAATTGTCTTCACTTCCTATTATTTGGTCCGGAAAAAAGAATATTTAAATTCCATTTCCCGTGGGCTTCTACCCTACTTAACAGTGGTAGGCACAATCATCCTATTGGTACTAAAGGGGCCAGACCTAGGAACCGCTCTGAGTATCACCATAACAGCCGTCTTCTTAATGTTTATAGGAGGAGTTCGCTATCGCTATTTTCTAGCTTTAGCAGTTCCCATCCTGCCGGCCCTTTACTTTTTAGTCATTCGTGTTCCCTATCGTCTCAACCGTGTTTTAGCATTTCTGGATCCTGAAAAAGACCCCTTGGGAATGAGCTATCAAATTAGACAGAGCTTGATCGCGGTGGGTTCAGGAGGATGGAACGGTCTAGGATTCGCCCAAGGCAAGCAAAAGCTTTTCTTTTTGCCAGAACCTCATACTGATTTCATCTACGCTGTAGTAGGCGAAGAGTTAGGATTCTTCGGCTGTCTAACTATGCTACTACTCTTCTCCCTACTATTCTGGAGGGGCGTACGCATCTCTCTTCGAGCCGATAGTCCATTTGGTACTTTCTTAGGTCTGGGGATCGTATCCATGATCTCCTTCCAAGCTCTGATTAACATGAGTGTAGCTCTAAGTCTTTTACCCACAAAGGGACTCCCACTTCCCTTCATATCAGTGGGTGGCTCATCCCTCGTTGTAATGTTGTCATCAGTGGGAATTCTGTTGAACATCTCCCGTCAGGGAAGCGATGGTGGAGATTCTGAAAGCTGGATTAAAAGGACTATCAATGCTTAACCGTGTAATTTTTGCAGGAGGAGGGACCGGAGGACACATCTATATGGCTGTCGCTCTAGCTGAAGAACTTAAAAAGCATAATCCGAATGTGCATATTCTCTTTGTAGGCACTCAAACAGGCTTGGAAAATGATGTCCTTCCAAAAACGGAAATTTCCCTTGAAACTATCTGTATAGGAGGATTGAAAAATGTAGGGATATTTAAAACCTTACTTACTCTACTGCAACTTCCAGGCAGTCTGCTTCAGTCTCGGAAAATTGTTAGAAGTTTTGCCCCATCCCTAGTAGTAGGCTTAGGAGGATACTCTTCGGGTCCAGTAGTACTAGCAAGTAAGTGGCTAGGATTTCCCACTTTGCTAATTGAACCCAACGTACAACCAGGTTTTACTAATAGACTTCTTCGACACTGGGTAGATGGAGCAGCTGTTGCCTATCAAGAAACACTTGCAGTATTTGGATCCAAGTGTCGTGTCACTGGGATTCCGATAAGACCCACCTTTCATGAAATTAATTCAAAGATCTCTCGTGAAGGACCGCTAAGAATACTTGTTTTCGGTGGAAGTAGGGGAAGTCGTGCCATCAATAATTTGGTCTGTGAGGCTCTTCCTTTTCTTTCATCTGATTGTGTCTCTCTGGTACATCAAACCGGTCCCTCTGATTACTCTAAAGTCAAAGAAACCTATCAACAAACTAATCTTGAAGTTGAACCAATTAAATTCATCCAGGATATGCCAAAACGTTTTTTAGATGCTGATTTGATAATCTCTCGCTCAGGAGCATTAACCCTGGCAGAAATAGCAGCTTCTGGAAGAGCCTCCATTCTAATTCCCTTTCCCCAAGCAACCGATAATCATCAGATGAAAAACGCAAAAATCCTATCGGATAGAAATGCTGCTCTGATGCTAATTGAAGAAAACACCAGTGGCCGGGAACTGGCCCATCTAATAATAAAATTAGAAAAAGATAGGGAACGTCTAAATCGTATGGCCCAGGCCGCCAAGGTCTTAGCTCAACCAGAAAGCGTTCATAAAATCGTCAAATTCATGCAAGAACTATGTCGAACTAACCAGACCTGATCAAAATAATGGATCTAAAATACAAAAAAATTCACTTCATTGGCATTGGCGGCATTGGTATGAGCGGCATTGCAGAAATTCTTCTGCGTTCAGGTTATGAAATCTCCGGTTCTGATTTAAGCGAAAATCAATTAACTAAGCACTTAAGCTCTCTGGGAGCACAAATTTCTATTGGCCATAAAGCTTCCAATCTCGGTCAAGCTCAAGCCGTTGTCTTCTCTAGTGCAATTACCAGCAATAATCCAGAGCTGGAAAGCGCTAAAAATAAAGGACTTGGACTTATCCATCGAGGACAAATGCTAGCTAAACTAATGAGCGTTCGCAAAAGCATTAGCATTTGTGGCACACATGGGAAAACTTCCACCACCGCACTGATCTCCTCTGTTCTCCAAAACGCTAGTTTAGATCCTACGATAGTGGTAGGAGCATACTTAGAATCCATAGGAAGTAATGCATACTTAGGACAAGGAGAATGGATAGTGGCAGAAGTTGATGAAAGTGACCGCAGTTTCCTTGAAATTTCTCCTGACTGTGCAGTAATTACCAACATTGATCTGGACCACATGGACGAGTATCACGACCTAGATGATCTGGAACAGACCTTTTTGCAGCATATAAATAGTGTCCCCAACCATGGAAAAATAATTGCCTGTACCGATAATCCTTGCCTATCAACCCTCCTCAAAAAAGTTCACCGCCCAGTGATAACCTACGGCCTGAGCCCAGGAGTGGATTATAGAGCGCGAAAAGTCGATCTGAACTGGGTTAGATCAAGCTTTGATTGCTGGGAAAGGGGTCAGCTTTTAGGGCGTGTGGAGATGCCCATTCCGGGACAACACAATGTGTTGAATGCTCTAGCTTCGGTAGCTGTGAGTCGGATGTTAAAGGTTCCCTTCAGCATCGTTCAGCAGTCGCTAAAGACTTTTCGGAATGCTGAAAGGCGATTGCAATGGAAAGGTGAAAAGGGGGGAGTTTGGGTGATAGACGACTACGGACATCATCCGACTGAGGTACAAGCAACACTAGAGGCTTGTAGCAAAGCGGGCCGCCGCCTTGTGGTTATTTTTCAACCCCACCGTTACTCCAGAACCCAGTATTTAATGGAAAGACTAGACAATTGTTTTGACAATGCAGACAAACTTTACCTGATGGATATCTACTCAGCAGGAGAGGCTCCAATTCCTGGGGTAAATTCAGAAGCTCTAGCTCAACAAATCAGTAAACATCGTGAGGTCATCTATCTAAAGGATCGACAAAAGATTCTTGACAACCTTTGGGAAACAGTGCAATCGGGGGACCTTTTGCTAACCCTAGGAGCAGGGGACGTCTGGAAAATTGGAGAAAAGTTTCTTGAAAAATAAAATTAAAAAAACTCAATCCAAGTTGGGATTAGCAATTAACTTTTTTGTGCAATTAGTGATAGCCGGACTCATCATCTTACCCACTTTCTATGGCATTCATTACGCTTATAATCAGCCAGAAGCATCTCTATATTTTGGAGTAGAAAAAATCGAATACCAAGGCCTGATCTATTTGAACCAAGAAAAACTCGATTCACTGGTTCTAGGCTCTCTTTCTAAAAATATTTTGCGCGTTGATCTTGATCAACTTCGAAGCTTAGTGGAAACGGAATCTTGGGTCCAAGAGGCGAAAGTACGTCGAAAACTACCAAATAGAATTATTATTTCTATCACTGAACGCCAACCAGTAGCTGTAGCAGCTATCGACAATGAACTGTATGTTGTGGACACTGAGGGAGTGGTACTTGCCCCGTACGGACCTCACTACCACTCCATTAATCATCCCATTATAAAAGGTCTTAGAAACGTAGCTCGAGAAAACTCTCAAGAAGATAATCTCCAACGTATGCAGATGTATTTGCGAGTATTAGCAGACTTGAAAGACTCTAGTGAAAACTATAATCAATCAATTTCAGAAATCGATGTAGAAAATCCTGAGAGAGTGGCTGTGATACCAAACGGTGACCCAATTTATATCTACCTAGGCAATAACAACTTTCTCACCCGATACAAAACTTTTCTGTCACAAAAGGACCTTTATGATCGCTTGAAAGTACAGTATGGACTGATTGAATCGGTAGATGTCACTTACGACAATAAAATCATCTTTCACACACCCCAGGAACAAGGAAAGGGAGTCATCGCACACCCAAGAGATACACAGTCTTAGAAATTATCGTCATGCCAAAAAAACAAGTTGTTACCGGAATTGACATAGGCACTACCAAAATTTGTTCTGCTGTCGCTCGAATTGGAAACGGCGAAATTAAGATTTTGGGAACTGGATGGGCTGCTTCAAAAGGCCTTAGAAAAGGGGTAGTCATCAATCTCTCTGAAACTATTCAGCAAGTACGCGATTCTGTCGAAGAAGCGGAGAAAACGTCTCAATCAATTGTGGAATCTGCTTATGTCAGCGTAGGTGGAGCTCATATTGAAGGAATAAACTGTTCAGGGGAAGCAAATATTCGGGGGAAGAATGGTGAAATATCAAACGAAGATATCGGGAGAGCTATTCACTCAGCCAAATCACTCGATATTCCCGAAGATCGAACAATAATTCATGGACTAAAACAAGATTTTGAGGTCGATGAGCAGGATGGCATTGTTAATCCACTGGGCATGAACGGCCGCCAGCTCAGCGTTAATATGCATTTGGTACTTAATGCTTCGGCATCTGTTCAAAACGTTGTAAATGCTGTCAACAAAGCCGGCCTGCTAGTAGATGGCGTAGTTATGCAACAACTGGCTTCAGCCGAAGCAGTTTTAAGTTCGGATGAAAAGGAGTTAGGTACCATAGTAATAGATATTGGTGGTGGAACTACAGATATAGCCTTCTACAGTCAAGGGTCAATTTGGCACTCCAGCGTATTGCCAGCAGGAGGCAACCTGATAACTAAAGATATAGCCATTGGGTTGAAAGCTCCGCTCGATGAGGCAGAACAATTAAAACGAGAATTGGGCAGTGTTTTTCCCGAAAGTGTATCTGCAGAGGAATTAATCGAAATAAGTGAAGTGGGAACTGGCCTTCGACATACCATCTTACGTCGAACTCTTTGCCATATTATCCAGGCCCGATGTGATGAAATCCTGAAAGCAGTAGCAAGAATTATCAACGGAATTGGCATACAAACTGATCTGATTAGTGGAATAGTTCTAACCGGCGGAGGATCTCTGATGGATGGGATCTCAGCGCGTACTGAAGAAATCCTGCAAATACCCGTCCGAATTGGATATCCAGTCAACGTTGTTGATCACAACCATCCAACCTTTGATCCTGCCCTCTCAACTGCACTTGGTCTACTAAAGCACGCACAGGACATTCAAAACCAAATTGTTCCAGTAGCCCCAGACATAACATCAGGAGTACATCCCATTGGACCAACAGAAAAAGTGAAAAATTGGCTTATGGAAAAAATCAGTTAAAACCGAAGGAAAAATTTCCTAAGGAGGATTCAATGAGTGCTTTTCGTTTTCAGGAAGCAGACGATAACTATATTAAGCTGGCATTTGAAGAAAAACTGCTCGGAGCATCAATCAAGGTAGTTGGAATTGGAGGTGCGGGCTGTAATGCTGTTAACCGAATGATTGAGTCAGGAATCGAAGGTGTTGATTTTTTAGCAGCCAACACCGATGTTCAAGCTCTGAGACAATCTTATGCTCCTATTAAACTTCAATTAGGAGCTAAACTTACCAAGGGATTAGGGGCAGGCGCCAATCCCGATGTTGGCCGTCAGGCCGCCTTAGAAGACACCGAAAAAATCATTGAACTGTTGGATGATGCCGACATGGTGTTTATCACTGCCGGACTTGGAGGCGGAACAGGCGGAGGCGGAGCACCAATTATCTCTAGCCTATCAGCTGAATTGGGTGCTTTAACAATTGCAGTAGTTACTAAACCCTTTTCATTTGAAGGCAAAAAAAGAATGCAGCAGGCCGACCAAGCCCTAATGGAGCTTAAAGAAGGAGCTGACACAGTAATTACCATACCTAATGAACGACTCTTAAATACTGTATCAGAAGAAACAACCCTCTCAGATGCATTCCGGATCGCAGATGATATTCTACGCCAAGCAGTACAAGGGATTAGTGATCTTATTACGGTACCTGGGGTCATTAATCTAGACTTTGCGGATGTGAAAACAATTATGACTGGAATGGGTATGGCTCTAATGGGTACCGGAATAGCAGAAGGTGATGGAAGAGCTGAAACAGCGGCTCGTAAAGCCATCAATAGTCCTCTTCTAGAAGACACTACTATCCAGGGAGCCCGGGGCATCTTGATCAATATAACCGGTAATCAGGATATGACATTGCATGAAGTCAGCACTGCTAGCCGAATCGTCCAAGAGGCTGCTCATCCTGAGGCTAATATTATTTTTGGTTCAGTTTTCGATGAAGCAATTAATGAAAAATTGAAAATAACGGTAATTGCCACAGGATTTGAAGAGAAAGAAGAAGAAGAAGTACTTGTCGGAAGAGAAAAAACAGAAGAGGAAATCGTCCGTCCTCAACTAGAATCAGCTCCAGACGAGGAAGAAAAAAATAATGTTCAAGCTCCCAAACCAATCTTCGAATCTCACGAAACACAGGACGAGAATGGATCATCTATTCCAGAAGTGCCAACTTTCTTGCGCAACACTGATTTCAATAGGAATAATGAACAATAATCGTGACTTGTTAAATAAAAAAAACAGCTAATTAGTGTCGTTCCCTTTAAAAAGTACTCGATCAACCCTCCAGAGAAACTCCCTTGATTAGTGTTGTCATTCCAACATTCAATAGAAAGTCCTCTCTGGAAAGAGCTATTCAATCCGTACTTAACCAAACATTTAAGGATTGGGAGCTAATAATAGTAGATGACGGGTCAAATGATACAAGTTGGAAAATTGCACAAAAGTTTCAAGACCAGCGTATTCACTACGTCTATCAACAACACCGAGGTGCTAGTTCAGCCCGAAACACCGGGATCCAACTAGCACATTTTCCTTGGCTCTGTTTTCTTGACAGTGACGATTATTGGTTACCCCAAAAATTACAGAAACAGACAGAAGACCTAAACACAAATCCTACCTATTTATTAAACTATACCGATGAAATCTGGATTCGCCGTGGCAAACGAGTCAACCCTAAGAAAATTCACCAGAAATATAGCGGATGGATTTACCATCGCTGTCTTCCCCTATGTATCATCAGTCCTAGCTCTGTGATGGTGAATTATCAAATTTTTGAACGGGAGGGACTTTTCGACGAAACTCTCCCAGTGTGTGAAGATTATGAGCTATGGCTACGCATTTGCCGCAATTATCCCGTTTTATTCACCTCAGAACCGCTAATTGTTAAAACAGGTGGCCATTCTGACCAGTTATCGCGAAGCATATGGGGGATGGATCGTTATAGAATAAAAGGACTGGTTTCTTTGCTTTCATCTGGAAAACTCACTCCTCAACAGGAAGTTTGGACAACTCGTGAAGTAATTAAAAGAGCTAATATACTAGTGTCAGGCTGTACTAAACGAGGAAAATTTAAAGAGGCAAATGAGTATAAAAAAATCATTATGACCTATACTTAAATTCTGTCTAAATAGTCTTTCTAATTCTTGTTTTTGAACACCCATTAATTTTTCTCTGCAAGAGGTGCAAAGTAACCTTTACGATGTCGAATTCGAGAATTTTTCCGAGCTACCTTTACCTTAATCTGGCGTAATATACCGTCCCGCCTTCCATTTGTGGGAACATACGCCAAGTTGTATTGGCTGCGTAGCTCCTGATCAATATTCGTAAAAGCTTTATTAAGTTGTGCATTAGAAAATGGAAAAAAAGCCTTACCCCCAGTGGTTTCAGTCAATTGCTTGAGAGCATTATCCCCTTCACGATCAATATCAGCACCAAAGCGTGTAGTGCTGATTGCATAAACCGCCACCTCTGACAAATAGGCCATTCTCAAGGCTTCTTCAAAAGTATGACGACTGGTAAGATCAGCTCCATCTGAAAGAACAACCACCGTCTTACGCCCTGTCTCATACATCATTTTCTGTTCAGAAACTAAGTAAACTGCATCATACAGAGAAGTGCCTCCACCAGCTTTCAAGGATTTTATCCCTCGAACTAGATCGTTTGGATTAGAAGTGAAATCATGAAGCAGCGTCACTCCAGTATCGAATTCAAGTAGCAAAGCCTGATCAATAGGTCTTACAACAGAAAACAGAAAATCAATAGCTGCCTCTTTTTCAAAAGCTAGTTTAAGTTTCACACTGGAACTGGTATCGACACACAGAGCAATTGTTAAGGGCAGTTCGGATTCTTGGGAAAAATTGGTTATCTCTTGGATAACCCCATCCTCATATACTTCAAAATCTTCTGCCGTTAGATTGGTCGCAAATTTCCCGGTCTTCTTATCGTGTACTGCCACCAGCACATTGACTGCTTCTACCTCCACCCGAAACGGGGCATCCGATCTTTTTTGCTCACTACTCTTTTGGGCAAATAAAGGGAAAATGCTTAGACAATAGATCAATATGAGCAAATTGGTTCGGCTCTTCACTACAAAATATTATTCCAAAGTTGAAAGAAAAGCCATAAGCTCCTTCGGAAGGGGCGCCTCGAAAGAAACTTTTTTTTTCGTACTGGGATGAATGAAGGAAAGCTGATAGGCATGAAGAAAATGGCGTCCCAAATCACGAATAGCCAAGCATAAATCTAAGTTTTTCAAATTTCCAAGAGCTTTCTTTCCATACTTGTCATCCCCCACCACAGGATGTCCCAAATACTGAAAGTGAACTCGAATTTGGTGAGTGCGCCCTGTGCGCGGAGCAGCTTCTACATAAGTAAAGTTTGAATATACTCGAATAACTTTATACCGTGTTTCGGCCTGCCGAGCCCGTCTACTATTTGTTGAAATTTTTGTACGAGAACGGTAATCACGACCCAGTGGGATATCTACCACTCCCTGCTTTTTCTCCAACTTTCCATAAACCAGAGCTACGTATATTTTTCTCACTTCTCTCTGCTTAAACTGGGTTGCCAAAAAATCATGTGCCAGCTCATTTTTAGCAATCACCAACAAACCTGATGTTTCCTTATCTAGACGATGTACAATTCCTGGGCGGATACCATCAGCATGACTAACCTTTTCAAAATGATACAGCAGAGCATTTACCAGTGTTCCCTGCCAATTTCCCGCACCAGGATGCACTACCAATCCAGCTGACTTATCTACTACTATTAAATCATCATCCTCGTGAATAATTTTCAAGGGAATTGGCTCGGGAAGTAGATTCAGAGGTTCAGGAGGAACGGGAACAACACGAATTTTTTCACCTATTTTCACTCGGTGACTTGCCTTGGCTACCTGGCCCTGAACAGTTACACAACCTGAGTCAATCCAGCGGCGAAAATTGCTACGACTAGTCTGTTCAACCTTAGACGACAAAAAAACGTCTAACCTTTGGCCCACTTCTTCTTCACTTACTTCCAACACTATTCTTTCAGCCACGAGTTACCCGAGGTACACCTTTGCGAAGAAAAAAATAAACAACTATGGCAGATGGTACAATCAGAAGACTGATAAACTGTGAGGTGGACAACAAACCGTCCATTACAAAGCCGCGATTATAATCTCCACGAAAGAATTCCAACCCAAATCGAGTTACTCCATAAAAAAACAGGTAGATACAAAAAATCTGTCCAGAGAATCGTCTCTTCTGGTAAATCCAAAAGAGGAATATAAAAAGACCAAATGTAACCACTGATTCATAAATTTGTGATGGATGTAGGGGAATGCCAATTGGCACCCCAACAAATCTGTGAGCATACTCACTAGTAAAGGTAATTGCCCAAGGTAGATCCGTAGGCTTACCGTAATCACAACCCGCTGCAAAACAACCTAAACGACCAATAGACTGTCCTAAAGCAACAGCTGGGGCAGCTACATCTGCCATCGTCCAAAACTCTAGGTCATAAGACTTCCAAGTATAAAATAAAGCCCCTCCTACCGCTCCAATCAGCCCACCGTAATAAACACCTCCTGCTTGCCAAAATTCTATAGAAATAAAACGGGAAGGATTGTTCATAAATCCCTCCAAGTCACTTATCACCATCAATATTTTGGCTCCTAGTACAGCAGAAACAATGATTACGAAACCTAAATCCCAACTGCGGTTTCTCGCAATATTTCGTTGTTCGGCCAAACGAGCCATTAGATTAATGGATAATAGAAAGGCAATTGCCAACAAGAGACCATAGGAATGAAGAGTGATTGGACCTAGCTCAGCAATCTTTGGAAACATGATATTGAGCGCCTCCGCTTTCGACAGAGAGCAACACCCCCATCTAGCACATGCTTACTACCACAGTTGCAAAAAAATGATACCCAAATTTCGCACTGAGGGATATGTGCTCTAGTCTTCCTTTTCCTGGCGTGCCTCAGCAATAATTCGCTCAGTCAACTGTTGGGGGACGATGTCATAGTGAGATGACTCCATATGATAACTCCCACGCCCACCTGTTACGGAAATTAAGGTAGGAGCATAGTTGAGCATTTCAGACAGGGGAACCTGAGCACGAACTACTTGCATACTCCCTTTTACATCCATTCCTAAGATACGACCCCGACGACCATTTAAGTCACCCATGATATCCCCCGCACTCTCTTCTGGAACATAAATATCAACTGCCATGACGGGTTCTAATAGTACAGGCTTACATTTTTCCATTGCTTTTCTAAAAGCTAAAGAGCCGGCAATTTTAAAAGCCATTTCAGAAGAATCCACATCGTGGTAACTGCCGTCGTGAAGAATAACTTTAAAATCCACCACAGGATACCCAGCGAGAAACCCTTTTTCAGCTGATTCTACAATCCCCTTTTCAACAGCGGGAATATAATTTTTGGGAATGGAACCTCCAAAAATTTTATCTACAAACTCAAATCCTTCATCGCGATCCAACGGCTCCATCTGTATTTTACAATCACCGAATTGTCCATGTCCGCCACTCTGCTTCTTGTGTCTACCCTGCACATCTGCCATACCCGTAATAGTTTCTCGATAGGGTACTTTAGGAGTCTGCAGTACAACCTCAACTCCAAATTTTTTCTTCATTTTCTCAACTGCCACTTCAACATGAAGTTGGCCACTTCCAGAAAGCAAAAACTCCTTGGTCTGCACATCCCTTCGGAATCTCAAAGAAGGATCCTCTTCAAGTAACCGGGTAATAGCATTACCCATTTTGTCTTCATCACCACGAGATTTTGGCTCGATAGCAAAACTAATCGCGGGCTCTGGGAACTCAACTGCCTTAAACAATCCGCCAAAATTTTGCTCAGCTAACGTATCTCCTGTAGTCGTTTCCTTGAGCTTAAGAAGGGCACAAATGTCTCCGGCATGAGCCTCAGAAATAGGTTCCGTCGTCTTCCCTTGCATAATCTGTAAAGTCCCTAAACGTTCATCTGTGTTCTTAACTAAGTTTTTTAGAGTAATATCGGACTTCAGAGTTCCCGAAATTACTTTCACCAGATTAATACGACCAGCAAAAGAATCTGCCAAAGTTTTGCATACAAATACAGCCGTGGGACCATCCTTTTGTATTTTGCTATCCTTATCCTCTTTGCTCTTACTATCTACGAGGGGAATTGTAGAACGCTCTAGCGGATTAGGGAACAAATCAACCATTCGATCCATAAGTTGTTTAGTTCCACAATTAGTTGTTGCCGACACACAAAAAACTGGAAAAATATTGTTCGACTGCACAGAACTCCGCAATCCTCGAAGTAGCTCCTCATTAGAAAGAGTTCCAGCTTCAAAAAACTTATCCATCAACTCATCATCGCTTTCAGCTATCATTTCAATCAATTGCTCACGACATGTTTCCGATTCAGACTTAAGTTCCTCAGGTATAGCTTCTTCCTTGAATTTTCCACTCGTACCCGTCTCGTACACATAAGCCTTTCCGCTAATCAAATCCACTACTCCACAAAAATTTTCTTCTTCTCCAATAGGAAGCTGAACAGGTGTTACAGTACGACCTAAGGCTTTTTGCAAAGCTTCCAGACTACGATTAAAACTAGCCCGTTCTCTATCTAATTTATTGAGTACCACTGCCCGAGGCATCTGGAATTCCTCAGCAAAAGACCAAACTAATTCTGTTTGCACTTCAACCCCAGCAACTGCATCAACAACTAGTAACATCGTTTCAGCAGCTACCATTGAGGCCTTGGTGTCTAAAATAAATGTTCGATAGCCTGGAGTATCTATAAGATTAATCTTGGTTCCCTGCCATTCCAAATGAGCTAATGACGTACTGATAGTAATTTGGCGTTCAATTTCATTTTCATCACAATCGGTAATCGTATTTCCATCTTCTACACGACCAAGTCGATTAACAGCCCCAGCCGAATAAAGAAGAGCACTCACTAGAGAGGTTTTTCCTGAATCTCCATGGCCCGCCAGTGCAATATTGCGGATATTATCGCTATCAAATACCTTCATAAATGCTCCTTCTTGGGGTATATTGCGAGGGCAAAATGTAACATACACTATAGACTTTGCAAAACGGTCACACAATGTTGAAATCAAAATTCGCCTTATTGCTGCTTCTCTCCCTAGGACTTCTAGGTAGTCCTCTTCTTTCCTGTCTTAATACGTCGGCTGATCTTACTCTCATTAACGGGCAAAACGTCATGCAACACATCAAAAACATAGTCTCATATGGTCCTCACCCAGCCGGCAGTGACGCCCAAAAAAAAGTTGCTCAATACTTGGTTCAACAAATGACTTCAATAGGATTAAAAGTTCATACACACTCCTTCCGTCCAATTACTCCACAGGGCCGTTTGGAAATGAAAAATATTTGGGGAGTTATAAAAGGAGACCAGGACTCGGTCATCATTCTGGCCAGTCATTACGATAGTAAGTATTTTGAAAACTTTAGTTTTATTGGAGCTAATGATAGTGGTTCCAGTAGTGGACTCCTTCTCGAATTAGCTCGAATTTTGTCAGAAACCAACCCTACCAATCACTCTCTCTGGATAGTTTTCTTTGATGGTGAGGAATCATTTCACGAGTGGACTCGCATAGACAGTCTTTACGGAAGCCGGGAATTTGTAAAAATGCTCAAACGAAACGATAATTTAGAAAAAATTTCCAGCCTAATCTTGCTGGACATGGTCGGTGATAAAAACTTACAACTATTTCAAGATCTTAATTCAAGCAAGTGGCTCAATCGGATTATTTGGAACAAAGCATCTCAGATGGGGCATGGCAAGATATTTGCTAAAAGAGGAAATGTGGTGGCTGAAGACGATCATCTTCCTTTTGCTAGAGAAGGAGTACCAGTGGTAGATATAATTAATCTAAACTACAAATACTGGCATAGAAAAGAAGATACTCTCGACAAACTATCGACTCACAATTTAACAGCCGTGGGCAACGTTATTCTCTCTAGTCTCGCAGAAATCAGTCAGTCCCTGGAACACTAGCTGAGGTCTCCTCAACCGACTTAGAACCTTCAGAATTTTGTTGACTATCAACAGACAGTTCCACTACTTGACTGTAGTCACACTCACTATTTGGACAGCTATGAACTAATCCTTCCTTTTTGGTGTTTTTCTCCAATAAGTAGGGAGACCCACAAGATGGGCACTCAGTATCTAGAGGCTTTTGCCAAACTATAAACTTACATTCAGGATAGCTATTACATCCGTAAAACGACCCACGTCGGGATTTACGGCGAATTAATTCTCCCTTTTGACACTGGGGACAACTCACCCCAGAAGTCTCTTGTTTAATATATTTACACTCCGGGTAATTGCTACAGGCTATGAAACTACCGTAACGACCACGTTTTTGAATCAACTTAAATCCACATTGTGGACATTCCTCATCTATCGGTTCTTCCGCTTTTCCAGTTTCTCCCGCGGCAGTAATCTCCCTAGTATTTTTGCACTCTGGATATCCGGAGCAAGCCATAAACTCCCCATAACGTCCCTTCTTTCGCACCATTGGCTGTCCACACTTTTCACAAACTACCTTTTCCTGAGATTCACTATCCTGATCTTTCTCAGAAGCATCTTTTTCCAACTCTCGAGTATTTTTGCACTCTGGATATCCGGAGCAAGCCATAAAACGACCGAATCTCCCCCAACGTATAACCATTTCAGAACCACATTTATCACAATCAATTCCAGCAGGAACCTCTTCTTTTTTCAGGTTTTTCATATCTTTTTCAGCCTGTTTTAACTCTTTAGAAAAACCTGCATAGAACTCTTGTAAAGCGTGCAACCAATGCTCCCTACCACTTTCGATTTCATCCAAATCCTGTTCAAGTTTGGCAGTGTAGTCATAATCAAAAATCTCACCAAAGTGCTCAATAAGAAGCTCAATTACAACTTCACCAGTTTCGGAGGGCACAAAACGACCCTGATTTTTCTCTACGTATTCACGATCCACGTTGACGGCGCAAATTTGTGCATAGGTAGAAGGTCGGCCAATCCCCTTTTCTTCCAAAGCCTTGACCAATGTGGCCTCGGTGTATCTTGGAGGAGGTTGAGTAAACTTCTGTTCTGGTACTATTTTTTCCACCAAAAGTTTTTCCCCGTCAACTACCCTAGGCAGCACATCCTGACCATCTTCTGCTTTATTAGAATCGTCTTTTCCTTCCTGATAAATCTTAAGAAATCCATCAAATTTCATGATGGTACCAATTGCCTTAAAATCTGTACTACCCGCCTTAATCACAATTTCAGTCTGATCAAACAAAGCCGAAGTCATCTGAGAAGCTACAAAGCGTTTCCAAATCAGGTCATACAATCTAAACTCATCGCGTCCCAAATAGTTTTTTACTTTGTCTGGAGTTAACAGCACAGAAGTTGGTCTAATTGCTTCATGGGCATCTTGGGCCCCTTTCTTAGCACGATAGACAACTGCCTTAGAAGGCAAATAGTTCGTTCCGTAAGTTTCTTCAATATACTCACGCACTCCAGTCAGAGCCGTTCCAGACACACGCGTAGAATCGGTCCTCATATAAGTAATCAACCCGGTACTTCCCTCTTCTCCCATATCGATACCTTCATATAAACGTTGCGCCACCATCATTGTTTTTTTTGCTGCAAATCTTAACTTCCTGGAAGCTTCCTGTTGAAGCTTACTGGTAATAAATGGAGGAACTGGATTTCGCTTCGTTTCCTTCTGCTTAACTCTAGAAACCAGAAAATCCCCAAATTTCAGTACTTCAGACAAACGATCTGCGTCTTGCTGATTAGAAATTTTAAATTTCTTACCTTTGTGCTTAAAAGCTTTTGCTTTGAATGGAGGAGGATTCTGAGCTCCAAGATGGGCAGTGAAATTCCAGTATTCTACTGGTTTAAAAGCTTTGACTTCCCTTTCACGCTCAACAATCATCCTCAAGGCAATTGTTTGCACACGTCCTGCAGATAGGCCTTTGCGGACTTTCTTCCATAAAAGAGGACTGACCTTATATCCAACCAGCCGATCTAAAATTCGACGAGCTTGCTGAGCCTCTACTTTACTCTGATTAATTTCAGATGGATTTTTGAATGCCTCTAGAATCGCAGTTTTAGTAATTTCATTGAACAGAACTCGATGGATTCTACGATTCTTATTACTACTCAACTCCTCAACTAAATGTTGGCAGATAGCCTCCCCTTCACGATCAGGATCAGCCGCCAAATAAATATCAGTTAACTTCTTCGACTCTTTCTTTAGATCTCTAACAATTTTTTCTTTTCCCGTAATAATCTCATAACTGGGAGAAAAATCATGCTTAATATCAACTCCCAGCGTATTACGAGGTAAATCCTTAATGTGTCCGGCACAAGCCCTCACCCGATAGTCTTTACCCAGATACTTCTCGATAGTTCTCGCCTTGGCCGGAGATTCTACAATTACCATTGCTTTAGGCATCAGTCACTTCTACTCCAAATTGATTTCTTTACATCTATACCATACTTCTTAGACATATCCATCGGATTCAAACATCTGACACTATCCCATAACCAACAAATTAATTTCACCAAATCAATTATCACACCCTTAATTTTTCTAAAAATCTGCTACTTTGGGCCTTTCCCCGCCGACTGGAAACTTGTAATCTGTGGGGGTGGCTCAACTGAAAACAGGCTTAGAAGTTTTACTTGAAAAGCAAACTGAAAGAATTCAGGGTAAAAGGGTAGGCATTATCCTGCACCCAAGCTCTATCAATTCCCAGTTTCAACATGCTCTCCATCTCTTGGCATCCCACAATGATGTCCAACTGACTGCTGTATTTGGACCGCAACATGGGGTCCGTGGCGAAACTCAAGACAATATGGTGGAATGGCAAGACTATCAGGATACAACTACTCATCTGCCCACATACAGCCTCTACGGAAAAACCCGAAGTCCCACCAAAAAAATGTTGTCAGAAATCGATGTGCTTTTATTCGATATTCAAGACATTGGTTCTCGGTACTACACCTACATTTGGACTATGGCATTGGCTATGAAGGCCTGTAAAACAGAGGATAAAACATTTATTGTTTTGGACCGTCCTAATCCTATTAATGGAATTGACGTAGAAGGAAACGTCCTTCACCCCAATTTTAGTTCATTTGTGGGCATTTACCCTATTGCGGTCCGTCATGGCATGACTACAGGCGAGTTAGCTCTCTACTTCAACAAACACTTCGATATTAATTGCAAACTCGAAGTTGTCACTATGGAGGGATGGGAACGCCAAATGTTTTTTGAGGACACTGGACTACCTTGGGTCCTTCCTTCACCCAATATGCCAACCGTTAGAACTGCCATGGTATATCCAGGAATGTGTTTACTGGAAGGAACAAACATATCAGAAGGTAGAGGAACAACACGCCCGTTTGAACTAAGTGGGGCCCCTTGGATTGATCCCTATATTATGGTCAAACAATTAAATAGAATGAATCTTCCGGGAGTGTTTTTTCGACCAACTTATTTTACTCCAACCTTTCACAAATGGAGCCAACAGATGGTCGGCGGAGTACAAATACATGTTCTTGACCGGCAAATATTTCGTCCTTTCCTAACTGGTTTATCTCTGACTCAACTTTATCGTGAACTGGGAAAGGACCAATTTCAATGGAAAGCTCCACCCTATGAATACGAGTATGAAAAACTACCCTTTGATATTCTTTGTGGAACTAACCAAATTCGGCAACAAATCGAATCCGGCAAGAATCCCCGGGAGATTGAACAGACATGGTCGTTTGATCTAAAAAAATTCAAACAAACTCGAAAAGATTATTTACTTTACTAAAAACACAGTTTGCTCATGGCTCTAGAGACTGAAATCAAAGTGCAAATTTCCTCCAAAGAATTAGATGGACTCCGTTCACAACTAATCGACATTGGCGCTTCTCAAATCGCTTCCCGAAAACATGAATCTAATCTTCTGTTTGACTTTTCAGAAGGCACACTCCAAACCTCCAACTGCGCCCTGCGTCTCCGTACATATGGGAAACAAACAACGCTAACATTTAAAGGGACCCCTCATAATGATCCCCTCTTTAAACAAAGGGAGGAATTAGAAAGCCTTGTAGGTGACAAAAACCAAATACAGCAAATTCTTCAGAATCTAGGCATGAGTATTTGCTTTGAATATTCTAAATTTCGGGAAATTTATAGTTATACTATTGACGAAAAAAAAGTACTCATCTTCCTGGATGAAACTCTGGCTGGAACTTTTGTCGAATTGGAAGGTTCTCCGAAAAATATCCAAAGTCTAGCTAAAAAATTGGGATGGACTCCGGATCAATTCATTCAAGAGACTTACATCTCTCTAATAAAGAATTCCAGTAGAAAAGGTGAAAACCCATCTCTAATTTAATAAACCCAATGTCTATTTTAATTAATCTGCTAACCTTTAAACAAAAGCCCATTGGGAGACTGAACTAGTGAAGGCTATGATTCTAGCTGCCGGCCTTGGTTCAAGACTTCATCCTTTGACTTTGTTTTGTCCTAAACCCGCAGTCCCTTTCCTGAATCGTCCCTTAATTCAATACTCACTGGACTTCCTTCACCAAGCTGGCATTCGGGATATCATCATTAATACCCACCATCTACCCCATAAAATCCGCAATGCAGCCCAACTGGATGAGACAGAAAACAGATCTCAGAAACCTGTTTTCTCCCACGAATCTGAAATCCTAGGCACGGCTGGCGCCATTGCCAAAGCTCGCGATTTTTTGAGTGGTGATACATTTGTCGTTTGCAATGGAAAAATTTATTTCGAAGAACGATTAACAGATGCCATTCACTTTCACAAAAAACAACAAGCACTTGTGACGCTTGTTCTGATTCCCCACGCAGAAAAAGAGGGATTCAATCCCGTCTTCATGGATAAAAACAACCGAATTGTTTCCTTCAAATCACCTCAAAAAGAACATTCCCTCCGACCTTACACCTTCACCGGTGTTCAGATTTTGGATCCTAAAATACTAGACTTTCTGCCTGATAGACCTTCCGATACAATTAACGACATTTACCCAAGACTAATCGAAAAAGGTCATCTAATAGCGGGATTCGTCAGCCAGTCTTACTGGTGCGAATGTAGTACTCCGCAGCGATACCTTTTAAAATCTCTAGAAGTTTTGAAAAAAAGAAATATTGAAAATCTCTTCAATAGTCCAATTCAGGCTTCCTGTCAGGGGATAATAGCTGGTAAATTTATTAAGATTCAACAAGGAAGCCATCTGGAAAATTCCATTCTGTGGGATCAAATTAGTATAGGCCGAAACTGCTCTCTTCGCAGTGTTATAGTAACCAGTGGCGTTAATTTAGAACCAACAACCCATCTAAGTAATGCAATTGTTACTCCACTACCCCAAAATGTTGCAAAACAGGTAATCTCTGGCGCAAAAATTCGAAACAATTGTCTAATTTGGCCTCTATGAAACACTCCAGGCTACTTCCCTCTCAACAACGCTTGCTCAATTTTATAGATCGAGAATTTGGTGAATCGGACAAGGAATATCAACTTATTCAGTTGTCAGGCGATGCTTCAACTAGGGAATATTTCCGATATATTTCAGGAACTAATGAATCTTTTATTTTTACTCTCTATCCTGAAGCTTTTGATCCCCTACACTTCAACTACAAAGAGATCCATGAACTACTTCAAGGAATAGGTTTGCCAGTTCCTGAAATAATTAATATGGACGGCAAACTAGGTATTGTACTCCAACAGGATCTAGGCGATAACCCACTGCAAAAACACCTAAACGAAATTACCCCAAAAGCCCGCAAATCAATGTTATTCAATAGCATCGATTACATTATTGTTATCCAACAAGAAGGAACTCGCTTTCTGAAGCCGGAATATCAAGCTTACTCCCTATCCTTTGATGAGAAAAAATTCAATTGGGAATTAGATTTTTTTCATAACCAGTACTTGGGTAATTATCGCAAATTGAAAATTGATCAAGAAGAATACCTGCGGAAAGAATTCAAACAGCTAAGTTCTGAACTGGCTTCCTCTTCCCAGTTACTTTGTCACCGTGATTATCAAACACGCAATTTAATGCTAAAGAAAGAGCAGATTTTCATCATCGACTTTCAAGACGCCCGTCGTGGGCCCTTATCTTACGACTTAGTTTCCCTACTAAAGGACTCTATTCTGCTAGAGACAGACGAAATTTCCGAGTGTTACGATTACTACCTTGATCGAGCGTCTAAACAATTTGGGGAAATTATTTCTAAAGATTTCAATCGCCAATTTCACTTGATGTCCATCCAGCGCTTGCTAAAGGCGTTGGGAACATACGGTTATCAAATTGCCATGCATGGAAAATCTACCTATCGACAATATGTTCGAGGATCACTACAAAGAACTCTTCTTTCCTTGCAAGCCCTACCAGAATTTCCGTATATTCAATCGACTGTGGAAAAAGAATTGGATTCATAAGTCTATTTTTGCAATGGAATCAAAAAGACTATTAATGCTGTCGTATTCTATTAAATCTATACAATTAGGAAGAATTACAGAACTAAACGCCCATCTTTATGATAAAAAAAGGCTAGGAAGGAACTTCTATGTCTCACGCCTACATTGAAGACGTCGGCCAACATATTGGCCAGGAAGTCACCATCAAGGGTTGGCTTTACAACAAAACCGACAAAGGTAAATTGCATTTTTTAATGATCCGCGACGGCACTGGGATTATTCAGGCCGTTGTTTTTCAGAATAACGTTCCATCAGCTATTTTCGAGGAAACAGGCAAATTAACACAGGAATCTTCCCTAATGGCAACCGGCATAATCAAAAAGGATGATCGAGCACCTGGTGGTTATGAAATGGATATCAATCATCTTGAAATTGTACAAATTGCCGAACCTTACCCTATTACACCTAAAGAACACGGTACAGCATTTCTCATGGATCAACGTCATCTGTGGCTTCGTTCGTCACGCCAGAACGCTATCTTACGAGTACGTAGTGAAATCATCTGTGCCTGTAGAGATTTTCTTGATGAGCGAGGGTTTATATTGGTTGACACACCCATCATTACCCCAGCAGCTTGTGAGGGAACTAGCACTCTTTTCGGAATTGACTACTTTGACGAAAAAGCCTACCTGACCCAAAGTGGCCAGTTATACAGCGAAGCCAGCTGTATGTCTCTGGGAAAGGTTTACTGTTTCGGCCCTACTTTTCGTGCAGAAAAATCTAAAACCCGACGCCACCTAACAGAATTTTGGATGGTAGAACCAGAGATAGCTTACGCTGAACTTGACGACATTATGAAATTGGGAGAAGACTACATCTCCTATATCGTTCAGAGGGTTTTGGGGAAAAAACAGGAAGAACTAAAAATTCTGGAACGAAACACCACTCTCCTGGAAAAAGTTACTACTCCCTTTCCCCGTATTAGTTATCATGAGGCCTTCGATATTTTGGAAAAAGAAGGAAGCGAAACCCTTAGAGGAGCCGACCTGGGCGGCACAGACGAAACAATTATTTCCTCCCAATTTGACCGACCAGTCATGGTACACCGCTACCCTAAAGAGGTTAAGGCCTTCTACATGGAACCCGATCCAGCAAATCCTGAACTGGCACTGTGTATGGATGTACTAGCACCAGAAGGTTATGGTGAAATTATTGGTGGCAGCCAACGCATTCATGACCACAATTTACTTATTGAGCGAATTGAAGAACATGACCTTCCGACTGAATCCTTCCAATGGTACCTTGATCTAAGAAAATATGGGAGTGTTCCTCATTCTGGATTCGGTATGGGCATTGAACGGGTAGTAGCTTGGATTTGTGGACTTGAACATGTAAGGGAAACTATTGCTTTCCCACGAATGCTCTATCGGATTTATCCATAAAAGAAAAATCTATAACAAGTAGATGCCAAATAGTAAGATTTTGAAAAGAGTAGACGACTTACTTTTTTTATTCTAATCTTGTTCCTTCGTTTTATGATTAAAACACGAATTCTACAAGGAAAAAAAGTAGCTGAAGCAATCAAATCGGATACATCCGAAAAGATTCGAGAGCTAAAAAAGAGTGGACTGATTCCTGGTCTGGCAGCAATCTTAGTCGGAGAAAATCCTGCTTCAAAAGTGTACGTGGGCAGTAAAACCCGCACCTGCCAAGAGTTGGAAATGCATTCTAAAACTTTTGAACTTTCTAGTGAAACTACCACGGAAGAACTTCTACAAGTTATTGATCAGCTTAATAACACCGATGAGATCGATGGCATCCTAGTCCAACTCCCTCTCCCAGATCATATTGATGAAAAAACAGTTCTACAGTCAGTCCGCCCTGATAAGGATGTTGATGGCTTTCATCCAGAAAATGTAGGCAAGCTCTGTTCTGGAGAGATCGGCCTAGCACCATGCACTCCCCTAGGAATTATTGATTTGCTTAAGAGGGAAGATATCCCCATAAAGGGAGCGGAAACTGTCGTAGTGGGGAGAAGCAACATCGTAGGCAAACCCATAGCTCTTTTACTACTTCACAACCACGCTACTGTTACTCTTTGCCATTCAAGAACTCGTGATTTGGCTGCCGTTTGCCGCCGCGCTGATATTTTAGTAGCAGCGATTGGCCGTCCAGCCTTTATCACCCGAGAATTTATAAAAGAGGGGGCGGTTATCATCGACGTAGGTATTAATCGCATAGAGACTGTTGAAGAAGGTATACGTCTATTTGGTGAACAATCAGAAAGAATTGAACGAATTAAGAAGCGAGGCTCTACCTTAGTAGGTGATGTCCATCCCCAAGACCCTCTTGGCGTGGCTTCAGCCGTTACCCCAGTTCCCGGTGGAGTGGGCCTTTTGACTATTGCTCAACTAATGAAAAATACTGTCAATGCTTGTCTTATGCGACGAACCCCAAAAACTACTAACTAATGGACAGAGAAAACAGCCCAGCAGTAACTAGAAACTAAAATCATGAATATCAAGAAGCTTTTGAAGATTATCTTACTACTGCCGGTGTTACTCACTAGTCTGTCCGCCTTTCGTATATCCCAAGTTCATCAGCTAAAGGTAGGAAAGGCTCCTACCTATACAACCATTTCTCCCGATGGACGTTACCTGTTTGTATCTAACTACGCTTCGGACGATATCTCAGTAATAAATACAACAAACAACCGCATTGCAAATCATTTCTATGGTGGTTATGAACCACTTGGTATTGCAATAACTCCCATTGGTGACAAAATATTCATTGCTAATCCCAGTAATGGTCTAATCAAAGTAATCGATAGCAAAACATTCGAGGTTCTAGACGATGTTAAGGTAGGGGAAATGCCTAGAAATATCTCCATGTCACCTAAAGGATTTCTTGCTTTTGCAACCAACTATGGTAAAGGAAAGATAGGTAGAGTAGATTTCATTGATACCGCAACCCATCGCATTATTGGTGAAGTAGAAGTCGGAGTTCGCCCAATGGAAACCATTGTTTCCGAGCTAGGCGATCAACTCTTTGTGATCTGTGGAGGTTCTAACGATCTTCATGTAATCGATATACAAAAACGTGAGGTTATTCAACGTTTACAGGTTGGCCAGGTTCCAGATGCTCTTGCTCTCTCTCCAGATGGAACAGTGTTATATGTTTCAAATAGCAGGAGCAATGACATTTCTGTCATCGATTTACTGGGTATGGAGGAAATCCGTCGAGTTCCAGTTGGTTCTAAACCCTTCTCCATTGCAGTACATAAAAATGGATCTATCTTTGTGGTAGAAACCGGAGATAATCAACTCTCGGTTTTTTCTCCAAGCTTCGAAAAAATTACCAGCATGAAAGTTGGTAAATCTCCCATCGACGTCACGTTCTCTCTAGATTATCGCCATGCCTATGTAACAGCCGAAAGGGATAATCGAGTGTTTGTGTATACGATAGAAGGTCAATAGTTTTTAAAAACTCTAAAAATTTTCCAGTTTTTTCAAATACCAATCAACAAAACGAGGAATACCCTGTTCTATTGATGTAACAGGAAAATAACTCAACATTCTCTCCGCTCGAGAAATATCAGCAAAGGTAATAGGAACATCACCAGGTTGAGCAGGCAATAAACGGATCTTCGCTTCCTTTCCAAGAGATTTCTCTATCAAACTGATCAAATCTCGTAAGACAACTGTTCGAGAATTTCCAAGATTGAAAAGTCTAAAACCTGAAGGTCGATCTAAAGAGGCCAAAATCCCGTGCACAATATCGTCCACGTAGGTGTAGTCTCGTTCTGACTTCCCTTCGTGATAGACTGCAATCTCATTACCTTGTTGGATCTGATGAGTAAATTTGTGGATTGCCATTTCAGGACGCTGACGAGGGCCATACACAGTAAAAAACCTCAAACAAGTCACAGGCAAACTATAGTTCTGGTAATAAACAGAACAGAGAAGTTCTCCTGACCGTTTAGTCACAGCATAAGGAGAAATGGGTTGATCGACCGGATCATTTTCACTAAATGGTAATTGGCTGCTCACTCCATAAACTGATGAAGAACTCCCAAAAACAAAATGTTCTACCTCATAGTCCTTGGAAATCTCCAACAGACCTGCAGTTCCAGTTACATTAACCTCACAATAGAGCGTCGGATTTTCTAGTGAAGGTCGGACACCGGCATAAGCCGCTAAGTGAATTACTGTATCAGGACGGTGTGTATCGAAAATTTTCCGAACAGCTTCGATATTCAAAATATCCTCTTGGAAAAAAATCAAGTCATTCTGCTTACGGATTTTTTCTATGTTCTTCATCTTGATTGCAGGATCATAGAATGAGTTAAAGTTATCCAAAATAATCACAGTCTCGCCTCTCTTGAGCAATTGCTCAGCAAGATGAGATCCTATAAATCCAGCTCCTCCGGTAAGCAAAATCTTCATGACTGCTCTGCTTCTAACAAAATTTCGTCCAGATTCTCTTCTTTTTTGTAAAAAGAATAAATAAACGCACCCGGAATACCTGTCAATAGGTACGCACTGAAGGTGATTAAAGACATACTGACCGATGTCTCACATGGAACCCCAATTTGCAAAAACAAGAGGCAAAAAAGGCTTTCTCGCAAACCAATACCGTTAATTGTAAATGGTACCATCACACTTAAGTTGATCAACGGAGTAAAAATCAAAAACACAACAAAAGGAGCATCATAAGAAAGTGACAAGGCGGAAATCCAAACAATGACTGCAGAAAGAAATTGGATAACAAGCGAAGCCAAAAGTGCAATTGCAATTGATCTCTTGTTCTGGCGAAGCCCCCTAAGTCCTTCGTAAATAAGATCCATCTTAGACTCCCATTGCTTTAAATTTCTCCTCCGTAAAAAAGAGCTAATGTGTTTATGAATCCAGGGATGGAATAACATACCGGTTGCCAAAAGATACCCCGTAATCACAAAAATAAAAACGTATAGCAAGGAAATCCCTTGAACCTCAATTCGGTAAAAAAAAGCTGCTGCTCCCCCAATCATTAGTAAGGCACACATTCCCGCATTTCTCTCCAAAACTGTGGTAGTCAGTGTAGTGGACATTCCTCGACCTTCTCTTTTTGATAGATAGTAAGCCCGGAAAAAATCTCCTCCAATTCCAGAAGGAAGAAACAAATTGAAAAAATATCCAATCAAAGTAATTTTAGCCAATGGTGAAAAATCAGGATAAATACCAAAATTACCTAAAATAGTACGCCATCGAATAATCGTGAAAAAGACCGAGCCAAAGTGAACCAAAGTAGCCGAAAGGACTAAGAAAATATTTGCAGAAAATAATATCTCTACAAATCTAAAAAAATCGATTTGGGACAAAATCCATATCAATAAGAGAGATGTCACACCAATTTTGATTAATATTTTGAGACGATCGGACATAAACCTCCAAACACATTCATTCTTCAAGACTCTACCCAACTGGGGCACATTCACAGTTGATACTGCAAATCGCTTTACAAAATCAACGGATTGCATCCTTTATAGTAGAATCGAAAGCTCGAAACTCAAATTGTGGCAAAATTGCGCTATATCAGTCAACGCCTTATAATTCGCGGTAGAATATAAAACTTGTTCTAATGAACGAAGCAAGCAAATCCACACTTTCTACAGAATCTCAATTGAGTTGGTATGCAGTTACCACTCGATCCAGGCACGAAAAAGTAGTTGCCGAGCAGCTGTGGCAAAAAAAAATTGAATGCTTTCTGCCTCTACGTGCCGTGTTATCCAAGTGGAAAGATAGACGTAAAAAAGTTCAATTTCCTCTCTTTGCAGGATATCTGTTTGTTAATGTCTCGATGATGGAACGGCGTTTAGACATACTTAAAATTCCTTCAATAGCAAATATTGTAGGACTAAATGGTCATCCACTCCCCATCCCTAAAGAACAGATTGATTCAGTGAAAAGACTGGTTTTTAGCACCCTGCCCTATGATCCCTATCCCTATATTTCAGAAGGAACTCGGGTAGAAATTATTAGAGGAGCCCTCAAAGGACTGCAAGGAATTCTGCTAGAAAAAAAAAGTGATTGCCGTTTCATCCTTTCAGTAAGCCTGATCCAACAGGCAGTATCATGTGAAGTCAACTGTCACGATGTTGAAAAAATAGGATAATACAAACTACCCACCACAACATTTTTTATACTTCTTGCCTGATCCACAAGGACAGGGTTCGTTACGTCCAATCTTAGGAGTAGAATGAGACACGGTTTTAACAGCTACAGCAGTACGTTCATCCATAGATTCTCCGGGACCCCAAGATGTTGTCTGCTTCAGTTCTTCGGAACCGGAATAACTAAACTGCTGTTCACTCTTTCGTGCTCTAGCACCCAGCAAATCGGTTTCTTCTTGTTCAACCACAGGACTCAATACAAACAACATTCTGACCATCTCCTCAGTAGCCCGCTCCCACAAACCCTCAAATAACTGAAAAGATTCTCTCTTATACTCAACTAGAGGGTCTCTCTGCCCATAGCCACGAAGTCCAATACCTTCTTTTAAATGATCTAGAGCAAGCAGATGATCTTTCCATTGCTGATCAATGATCTGCAGTATTACAATACGTTCATACCAACGCATTGTTTCTGTCCCAATCTGTTCTTCTTTCTCCCCATATTTAGACTTAATCTGTTCCACCAGTTTATCTTCTAATTCTGGACGTGATAGCTGGCTTACATTTCCTGGAAAGTCTAGAGCATAAACACGCCTCAGATTAATTTCCAGATTCTCTAAATCCCAATCTTCTGGATTAATTTCTTGATTGGCATAATCATCTAGAAATTCCACAACAATATCTTCAGAAAGTTGTAAAACGTATTTTTTTTCATCTCGACCCTCTAGTAATTCACAGCGGAATCGGTAGATTTCTTTCCTTTGTTTGTTCATCACGTCATCGTATTCAAGCAGATGTTTGCGGATCTCAAAGTTGCGTGCTTCCACTTGTTTCTGAGCCCTCTCAATCTGCTTGGTAATCAACTTGGATTCGATTGGAACACCTTCCTCCATTCCTAGTCTTTGCATAAGACTAGAAATATTTTCGGAACCAAAGATACGCATCAAATCATCTTCCAGAGAAAGATAGAAACGACTTGAACCAGGATCACCTTGGCGACCAGAACGGCCACGGAGTTGGTTATCAATGCGTCGAGCTTCATGTCTTTCAGTCCCTATTATGTGAAGCCCTCCCGCTGAAACAACTGCTTCATGCTCTTGATTCCATTCCGGCAACATTTTTTCTACTTCCTTGCGATATTCCTCAAGATTGTCTTCGACATTAGAATTATCAGCTTTTAGCTTGATTTTGGCCTGAAATTCAGGATTTCCTCCCAAAATAATATCTGTTCCACGACCCGCCATATTAGTAGCAATAGTTACTGCCCCCTTCTTCCCAGCCTGGGCAACAATTTCAGCTTCACTCTCGTGATATTTAGCATTCAAAACTACATGCTTAATGCCTTTTCGCTTAAGCAAACCAGAAATTCTCTCTGACTTTTCAATAGAAGTCGTACCTACCAGAGTAGGTCGTCCTGACTCGTGCAACTCTTCAATTTCTTCCACCACCGCATTGAATTTTTCACGCTCAGTTCGATATACAACATCTGGATATTCTAGGCGAGTAAGAGATTTATTGGTTGGAATAACCATTACTTCTAATTTATAGATTTTTTCAAATTCTGTAGCCTCTGTCTCAGCTGTACCCGTCATACCGGCCAATTTGTCATACATCCGAAAATAATTCTGAAAAGTAATAGTAGCGAGAGTTTGATTTTCCCTCTCTATTTGAACTCCTTCCTTAGCTTCTAGAGCTTGATGTAACCCATCAGAGTAGCGACGTCCAGGCATTAACCGACCTGTGAATTCATCCACAATAACTACTTGACCCTCCTTGACCATATAGTTCACATCTCTTTTAAATAGCGTGTGGGCCTTAAGGGCTTGTTGAATGTGATGCACTAGTTCCATGTGGTGAGGATCATACAAATTATCTATATTCAAAAACTGTTCTGCCTTCTCAATGCCTGATTCCTGCAGAACAACACTCCTGGCTTTCTCGTCAATTTTATAGTCACGCTCTCGAACTAGCTTAGGAATCAACTTGTCTATTTTGTAGTACTTGTCGGTAGATTCTTCAGAGGGACCACTGATAATCAGAGGGGTCCGAGCCTCATCAACAAGAATAGAATCCACCTCATCTACAATCGCATAGTGGTGAGGCCTCTGTACGCAATCTTCAAGTGAGTACTTCATGTTGTCTCGAAGATAATCAAACCCAAACTCGTTGTTAGTTCCGTAGGTGATATCGCAGCGATAAGCTACATGACGCTCAGCATCTGACATGTCGTGCTGGACAATACCTACTTCCAGTCCAAGAAACCTATAGACAGGACCCATCCACTCTGCATCTCGCCTAGCCAGATAATCATTCACTGTCACTAGATGAACCCCTTTTCCAACCAATGCGTTTAGATATACGGGCAATGTTGCTACAAGAGTTTTTCCTTCTCCTGTCTTCATCTCAGAAATTTTTCCTTGATGAAGAACAATGCCACCTACCAGCTGAACATCGTAATGACGCATACCTAAGGTACGACGACTTGCCTCACGAACCACTGCAAAAGCCTCAGGGAGAATTTCTTTCAATTGTTCTCCCTTATCCAGGCGAGCTTTAAATTCACCAGTCTTGGACTTTAGTTCTCCATCGGAAAGAGCTTCAATTACCGCCTCCAGAGAATTAATCTGTTCAATCTGGGGTTGAATCCTCTTTAACTCACGCTCGTTATGATTACCAAAAATTTTGGCTAAAATTGCATCCAACATGACTTCTAGATTCTACCATCATCCAACTCTCTTCAATCCAAATAGTTGCAAACAATAACCGCATACTTAAATACAACAAGCCAATTTCCAATAAATGCCTTTCACATGGGCACCTATGACTGTTTGACAGACTTAACACTACTCCCTATAATCCGTCCATGGGGGTACCTGAAGCACTCACTTTTGACGACGTACTGCTCATGCCGGCTAAAAGCGATATCCTTCCGGCTGAGGTGGGCCTTCAGACTGTCTTCTCCAAAAACATACCTCTAAATATTCCCCTTTCCTCAGCAGCAATGGATACAGTAACCGAAGCCCGATTGGCTATCTCTGTAGCTCGACAAGGAGGCATCGGTATTATTCACCGTAACCTATCTGTTGAAGAACAATCAGGCGAAGTAGACAAAGTTAAACGTTCAGAATCGGGTATGATTGTAGACCCAATCACAATGCGCCCAAACGACCGTCTCCGTGATGTCCTTGAAGTAATGAGTCGTTCTAAAATTTCCGGGGTCCCTATTACCGACAAAAAAGGTAAGCTTCTGGGCATTTTAACCCACAGAGATTTAAGATTCGAAACAAATCTAGACCTCCCGGTCTCCAAAGTGATGACTTACAAAAACCTCATAACTGTTCGTCAAGGAATCTCTATGGAGAAGGCTAAAAAGAAGCTCCACGAAAATCGAATTGAAAAGCTACTGGTCGTAGATAAAAATCATCTCCTAAAGGGACTAATAACGGTTAAAGACATTACTAAAGTAATTGCCTATCCTGATGCCGCCAAGGACGATCTTGGAAGGCTACGAGTGGGTGCTGCTGTAGGCGCTACCGGAGATTATATTGAACGGGCTCTTGAACTGGAAAAATCAGGAGCTGACGTTATTGTTGTGGATACTGCACATGGATATACAGGACGAGTTTTGAAGGCAGTAACGCAATTGAAAAAGAAGCTTAAAAAGGCTGATCTCGTAGCTGGGAATATCGCTAGTGGAGAAGCTGTTCGTGAACTAAAACAGGCCGGTGTAGATGGAGTCAAGGTAGGAATGGGCCCGGGAAGTATTTGCACCACACGAGTAGTTACTGGAGCTGGAGTCCCTCAAATTACCGCAATTATTGAAGCTGCTAAGGTGGCCCGCCGACTGAAAATTCCTGTTATTGCCGACGGTGGAATTAAATTTTCAGGGGACATACCCAAAGCTCTGGCTGCTGGAGCTAGCTGCGTTATGATTGGAAATCTTTTTGCTGGCACTGACGAATCTCCTGGAGAATTAGTTTTTTACCAAAACCGTAGTTATAAAACCTATCGAGGAATGGGATCGCTGGGAGCCATGGCAGAAGGTAGCCGCGATCGTTACAGCCAAGAACACATCGATGTAGAACGCAAATTAGTTCCCGAAGGAATTGAGGGTCGTGTTCCCTACAAGGGCAGTATTGAAAACTTAATTCCAACTTTAGTAGGTGGAATTCGAGCTGGCATGGGCTATTGCGGAGTACGAAATATTAAAGAACTCCAACAAAAAACTAGCTTTATACGGATAACTAATTTAGGACTGCGTGAATCCCATGTTCACGATGTAGTTGTAACTAAAGAAGCCCCAAACTATCGACTGGAAGACTAGCAATACATTTAGGGCCCAATGGTTTTCTATCCCACCTCAGGAATAGTCTTTTTCACGGCATCAGCAATTGTTTTCAACTCTTTCATTAGATCAGTAAACTGTTCTAAATGCAGTGACTGTGCCCCATCACAAGCAGCTTTATCCGGTTCGTGATGTACTTCAATTAACAAGCCATCTGCACCAGCTGCCACCGCAGCTCTAGCCATTGGAGCAACTTTATCTCGAATACCAACAGCGTGACTGGGATCAACAATAACGGGAAGATGACTCAGCTGGTGGAGAACTGGAATGGCAGAAATATCCAATGTATTGCGGGTCTGTGTTTCAAAGGTCCGAATTCCACGCTCACACAAAAGAACCTTGTGGTTTCCCTCCGACATTATGTACTCGGCAGCTAGCAGCAAATCCGTCAATGTAGCACTCATTCCACGTTTAAGAAGCACTGGTATTTGAGTTTTTCCAACATTACGTAACAAAGGATAATTTTGCATATTTCGAGCACCAATTTGAATAATATCGATATACTCCTCAGCTAAATTGATTTGAGAAGACTCCATAACCTCAGAAACTACAAGCAACTCATGTTTATCAGCTGCCTTACGCATCGCTTTCAGCCCATCTTCTCCCAAACCCTGAAATGAATAAGGAGAAGTCCTTGGCTTGAAGGCACCGCCTCGAATAACCTTAGCACCAGCAGCTTTCACACTCTCCCCAATAACATCGCACTGCTCGTAGCTTTCAATGGTACATGGGCCCGCCATAACCAAGACCTCATCACCTCCGATTTCCACACCCTGAATTTCAAGTACTGTGCCATCAGGACGAAAAGCTCTGGAAGCCAACTTGTAAGGCACACTAATCCGGTGAACCTCCTTAACCCCATCTAATACTTCGTAATCACGGGTATCCACCACTTGAGCTCCTACTGCACCTAAAATAGTATGCTCAACTCCTGTTGAGCGGTGCACATCAAACTCCTGAGAGACTAGCCTCTCAACAACTCCTTCAATTTGCTCATCTGTTGCCTCTTGCTTCATCACAATAACCATGGTGAACTCCCTTTATTTTATTTTGTAGTCACTTCTCTCTTTGTCTTTTTACTTACCACCACTTACTCTGAATCACTTTGCTCCCTATTCAGTTGTGCTTCTCTTTCTGCCCTTCTTGACTCATCGATAATTCGTTCAAATAGACGTTTTATTGCTTTCTGAGTCAACGGCCCTTTGGTTGCCTTCTGAACATTATCAATTACCTTTTTTTCACGATTAGGGGCATAGATTGGAGTCTTCGAGCCTTCTTTGATCCTTCCAATTTCTATAGCGCATTGACTGCGTTCATTCAAAAGCTCTACTAACTCCATATCAATTTGGTCAATTTTCTTTCTCCAATCCTCTATGCTCATGACAATCATCTCCGAGCTTAGGTGAATTCTAAATTTGAAACCACAATTTATCCAAATCCATTAAACAAAAAAAGCCGTGAGCAATCTGTTCTACCCACGGCCCGTCAAATCCAACTTGCGATTCTTATCTACAGGGGCGAACAAGATCCTTTCTTGTGCTTCCGGTAATAAAAATAAAAATTGCAAAATAGACCCATAACGACTTTCAAATTAGACAATTAGAGCTTTAAAATCAAGTCTTTTTTAACAAATTCCTCCACTTTAACGCCCAGATTGGAATCTGAACGGTGTTCTTCAATAAATTCTACAATAGCTGAACCTACCACTGCTCCCTCTGCATGATTCCAAACTTTTCGAACATCTTCTGAAGACGTAATTCCGAACCCCACCGCAATTGGTAGATCACTGTATTGACGAATACGGGCAACAGTTTCCGGGACCGAAGCATCTACATCTGAATGGATACCTGTCACACCTACTCGAGCCACTAGATAGAGAAAACCTTGACTTACTTCACTGATGGATTTGAGACGCTGGTCCGAAGAGGTTGGAGCCACCAAAAACACACTATCAAGAAATTCTAGAGGGTCCATACGTGAATACTCTTCAGGAGTTAAATCCGATATAAGAACTCCATCCAAACCAACCTTCTGGCCCTCCTGATCCAATTTTTTTAGACCATAACTCAAAATTGGATTCAAATAACTCATAAAAATTAGCCCAACATCACTCTGACAACGAATACGTTGTACCAATTGTAGATAGTCCGAAAAAGAATAACCGTGCTGAAGTGCCTGATGTGAGGATTTCTGAATGATGGGTCCATCTGCAATAGGATCAGAAAAAGGGATCCCAATTTCAACAATATGTGCTCCCGCAGACTCCAGGCCTAAAACGATCTCAACTGTCTTTTCCAGATCAGGATGCCCAGCCGTAACAAAAGGAATAAAACACTTTCTATTATTTTCAAAGATCTTTGATAATCTCGACATCTTTATCTCCACGACCGGATAAGTTCAGTATAAGACAAGAGGGAAATTGAGAATTGATATCACTAGAAATTGAATTCTTAATTTCCTGTTTTAACTTCAAGCAATAAGCCACCGCATGAGCAGACTCTAATGCTGGAATAATTCCTTCTAATTGACTAAGTGCTTTAAATCCTTTTAGGGCTTCTGAGTCGCTGACCGAAGTGTATTGAACACGACCGGTATCCCTAAGATAAGCGTGCTCAGGACCAACTGAGGGATAATCTAAACCGGCGGAAACACTGTGTGTAGTAGCCACCTGGCCTTGCTCATTCTGAAGCACATAACTGAGAGTCCCATGTAGCACACCAACTCTACCACCTTCAAAACGAGCGGCATGCTCTCCCAGTTTTTTACCTTTACCTCCTGCCTCTACACCAATCATTTGAACAGATTCGTCCTCTAAAAATTCATAGAACAGTCCAATAGAGTTACTACCACCTCCAACACAAGCTACTAATAAATCTGGCAATTGTTTTTCACACTCAAGAATCTGTTGCCGGGCCTCACGCCCAATAACCGATTGAAAATCTCTTACCATAACGGGATATGGATGAGGGCCCAATACAGATCCGAGTAAGTAGTGTGTATCGTCAATGTTGGTCACCCAATCCCTCATCGCCTCATTAATAGCATCCTTGAGGGTACGACTACCCGAATCCACTGGTGTTACCCGAGCACCTAGCAATTCCATACGAACAACGTTCAAAGCCTGTCGCCGCATATCCTCGGTACCCATAAAAATTTCACACTTTAATCCCAACAGAGCACTGACAGTGGCAGTTGCCACACCATGTTGCCCAGCACCAGTTTCTGCAATAATCCTTTTTTTCCCCATTCGCTGTGCTAGTAGAGCCTGTCCCATTGCATTGTTAATCTTATGGGCTCCCGTATGACAGAGGTCCTCCCTTTTTAAATACACCTTACAACCTACTTCTTCAGAAAGACGCTGAGCAAAAAAAAGTGGAGTGGGCCTCCCAGCATAATCTTCTAATAATTGAACTAGCTCACGTTGAAAATGAGTATCTTCAACACTTTGGGAGTAAGCTTTAGAAAGTTCCTCCAAGGGAGACATTAATGTCTCAGGAACGAACTGGCCCCCATAGTTTCCAAAATGTCCAACACTAAACTTATCCGACTTCATCTTTTAAACTTCTCTCAAAGATTTACTAACTAATATTCTCATTCTATTTTTCCCAAACATTTGATTATCTCGAACAATATTAAATACACATTTGATATTTATCCAAGAGATGCATGAATAAACCTCTTCAATAGAGCAGAGTCCTTAATTCCCAATTCGCTTTCAACACCTGAACAAACATCTACACCAGAAGGACTTAACAATGCAATGGCTTCTGAAACATTCTCCGGATTCAATCCACCGGAAAGAATAAAAGAACGATTCAACTGCTGCACATAATCCCAATCAGCACGGGTCCCGGTTCCCCAAGAGGTGTCTATCAAAACCTCATATCTAGGGAAACTACACACATCAAAAGGAGAGGCGGCCACTAAAAAACGACCTTGATCCGACGGTATCTGTGATTCAGAATCAAGGCCATGTAGTTGAAATACGTCAACTAGCTCCCTGTTAGATACTTTACCCATCTCCTTTTTTAACTCTCTAATCTGATTATGAATTTCCTCCTTTGTCTCTCCACTTACCACCATTACCGCCACAACTAAAATTTGTCTGGGAAGCTTTTTAATAATCTCAGCAGCTCTTTGAGGATCAAGATAACGCGGACTCGATTTATAAAAATTGAATCCCAAAGCATTGGCCCCACAATCAATTGAAAAAAAAGCGTCTTTTTCATTTGTAATTCCACACACCTTAACCAAAAAATTATCCGTCAGCTGCTGACTCATATGGTCACGATCCACTGTAGTCATTCTACGCCTACCAGTTGGCAAAGCATCTCTCCTGGATTGTCAGAGTCCATTAAAGTTGATCCAACCAAAAAAGCACTGAATCCAGCATCCTGAAGTTCTTTAATTTGAGTATGTTCACTAATTCCAGACTCGGAAACTAGAATCTGTCCTTCCTCTCCATCCAGACGTCGAATCAATTCAAAAGAAGTCTCAATGTTCACTTCAAAGGTATCTAAATTTCGATTATTAACACCAATGATACTAGCCCCACTTTCCATTGCCCTCTCTAACTCAAAAGCATCGTGAACCTCAACAAGGGCATCCAACTTTAACTCTCTCCCATATGAAATCAGCTCTCTTAACTCTGCATCAGATAGACACGCCACAATTAACAAGAAAGCAGAAGCTCCACCAACACGTGTTTCTACTAGCTGATACCGATCCATAATAAAATCCTTGCGCAACAAGGGTAATTCGACCTGTTGACCAACTTCTTCTAAAAATTTTAATTTGCCCCCAAAGTACTTTTGTTCTGTCAAAATAGAAAGAGCGCGAGCACCATTACAGGCATAAACCTCTGCCAACTCACAAGGACTTAACTGACAGTTAAAAATCCCTCGACTCGGACTTCTGTATTTAATTTCGGCCACAATATTAACCCCAGATTGGGAAAGCACTGATTCAAAATTAAAAGGAAGTTCCTCTGGCAGTTGCTGAAGAAGCTCTTCCATCGACAGTAACTGCTTCGTTTCGGATAGTTCCTGTTTTTTAAAACTCACTATTTCCTTAAGCATAACTTCTCTTTTAGTCAGAATAGAATTGAATGAGCTGGAGTAGCTTCTCTAAAGCCGCTCCAGAATCGATTGACTCCTCCGCTTTTCGAATAGTTTCTAAAAAATCTCCTTCGTCAGCAACATGCAAAGCAGCAGCAGCATTCAAAACCACCACATCTCTAGCTGGACCTTTACTTTGTCCTTTCAAGATACTACGAATCATGCCAGCATTTTGTTCTGGAAGGCCACCTTGGTACTCCGTAGCAACAACATGAGAAAAGCCTAGTTCCCGGGGATCCCAATCAAAAGTCCTTAAAGTAGAATCTTTAACCTCTGAAACCCTTGCTGGAGCTCCTAAAGAAAGCTCTCCTAACCCATCCTGACTGTGAAAAACCCAAGCTCTCTTAGTGCCTAAATCCATTAGTGACTGTGCCATCTTCTCAGTAACTTTAGGAGAATATACCCCAATAATCTGATAGGGAGCTCCGGCCGGATTTGTTAATGGACCCAACAAATTAAATATAGTTCGTTGTCCAAGTTGCCTTCGAATATGGGCTACTCTCTTCATACTGGGATGAAAGACTGGCGCAAACAGAAACGCTATACCAAACTCGTTTAAACATTGCTCAGCAATTTCTGGAGGCCTATCAATACAAACACCCAAAGCTGATAATACATCGGCACTGCCACTCTTAGAGGTGACAGCTCTGTTACCATGTTTGGCAACAGGAACGCCGGCACCGGAAATGACAAAAGCTGCTGCTGTAGAAATATTGAATGTAGGGACTCCTCCACCTGTTCCGGCAGTGTCCACCACCTTCAGATGATTAGGGAAAATAGAATTTCCACGTTCTCGCATAACTCTAGCAAAACCGATAATTTCTTCAGAACTCTCTTCTTTTAGAGCTAGTGCTTTAAGAAAAGAAGCTATTACTTTATCCTCGGTTGCCGCAGACAAAATCAGATCTAAACAATGCTCTGCTTCAGTAATATTCAGATTCTGACCGCTTTTAATTTTTTCTGTATATTCTTGTAAAAACATAGTTTTAATCATCAACAACAAAATTACATATTCTGGAAAATAATAAAACACACGTGTATATATCCCAATGCATTCTCATCTGTACTAATGCTTGATAGTGGATTCTAACAATCCTAGAAAGTTCTCTAGAATCTTCATTCCTTCTGGCGTCATTATCGATTCGGGATGAAACTGGACGCCAAAAATAGCATATTCACTATGTCTTACTCCCATAATTACATCCCCATTCGTCCAGGCATTGATCAGCAAAAATTCAGGAAGATCCTGCCGACTTAGAACTAAAGAATGGTATCTAGTAGCCTCAAAGGGACTAGGCAAACCGGCTAGAATAGAATCCTGTTCATGGTAAATTCGAGAGATTTTTCCATGCATTAATTCAGTAGCTTCTACCACAGTTCCTCCAAACGCCTCTCCAATTACCTGATGCCCTAAACACACTCCTAGTATTGGAATTTCACCTGCAAACTCTTTGACCAAAGAAAGAGAGATTCCAGCATCTTTTGGAACCCCCGGGCCTGGAGAAATGACAATACGATCAGGAGCTTTCTCTTGAATATCAGAAAGTCCGATTTCATCATTTCGATATACTTCAACACTACACCCCAATTGGCCCAGATACTGGACCAAGTTGTACGTAAAACTGTCATAATTATCGACGACTAAAATCTTCATCTTTTCTCTTCGATCCCCTAGCTATCTAATTTAGCCAGATTTTCGTCTTGTGATTTTCAGCTCTCAACTGTCTGATGTTAGTATCCTTGCAAGTTCCAAAGATCTTAGAAGAGCCATCGCTTTATTAAAGCACTCCTTATTTTCCAATTTGGGAACCGAATCAGCAACAATTCCAGCCCCCGCTTGTAGATAGGCTTTTCCGTTCTGCAAAACAATTGTTCGAATTGTGATGCAACTATCCAAATTCCCGGAATAATCCAGATATCCAATAGCACCCGCATAAATTCCTCTAAAATGGGGCTCCAATTCATCAATGATTTCCATCGCCCGTACCTTAGGAGCACCACTGACGGTTCCTGCAGGAAAACAAGCTGCTAAAACATCAAAACGATCTAGTTCAGGGCGTAATTTACCTTTCAAAGAACTCACCAAATGCATTACATGAGAATACTTTTCCAAAAACATAAGATCTTCTACTTGAACCGATGAATACTGACTAACTCTTCCTAGATCATTTCGTCCTAAATCAACCAACATTAAATGTTCGGCACGCTCTTTTTCATCATTAAGTAATTCCTGCTCAAGATGTTTTTCCTCGACTGGATCTCTACCACGCCTACGGGTACCAGCTATAGGACGGTATTCAAGCTCTTCTCCTTGAACACGCACCAACATTTCCGGAGAGGAACCAACAACACAAGTCTCTCCTAACTTAAGAAAAAACATATACGGAGAAGGATTTACAAATCGAAGAGCCCTATAAACATCAAAAGGATCCCCATTGAAATCCAGACTGAACCGTTGAGAAAGGACAACTTGAAAGATGTCACCAGCCCTAATGTACTCCTTGGCCTTTTCAACAGCTATCTCAAATTCACCAGCAGAAAAATTAGAATCAACACGACTCGAAAAATCAGAAAAAGCTGACAAATCAGGAACTGGAACCAAGCTAATTTTACCCAAAGCTGAACTTACATCTACTTTATTTATCCCCTCTCGCAATCTGTCTTCTAAATCGTCCACTTCTTGTTGGCTCCTGTGAGACATAATTACAATCTGCTGACTCACATGATCAAAAGCTAAAATAGTAGAGTAAAAATCCATATTAACTGAGGACATTCCAGTGCGTGACTGACTTTCTGCCCATCCATTTAAATCAGGTAATTTCTCTAATTCCCTAACCATGTCATAACAGAAAACACCTACTGCTCCACCAGTGAAGGGGGGTAAATTGGGATCGGGAGGATCATCCTCAGGAAAACTCTTTCGGAAATCGGAAAATTTCCCCTCAAATCTCTTTTCGGGATTAATCCCAATAAAGGAATAGCGTCCAATTTTTTCTCCACCCTCAACTGACTCCAGCAAAAAAGCTCTTTCAACTCCTTCAGAGATCCGCAAAAAAGCGGAAACGGGAGTTAACTGATCAGCAAAAATGGCTTTATGATAAATCATTGTTCAAAACACCGTATTGTCAAAAAAAAAAGGCCACGGAGAACCTTCTCCGTGGCCTTTTTTAGGTTTGATCTCTAATTTGGCCCTATAATGACCCACAGTTCTCCGGCAGTACTACTGAGTTGTTAACCTCGCCAGCCTCGCCAGAACAAACCGTCAATCATCATAAGTCTTCCCGATTCAATACTCTACACAAATACCAAAGCCCCGTCAAGAACAAATAACAATTGCTGAAAGTTCAAGAAGTTGTTAACTATAACCTGGTTAAGCTGGAGAAGTAATTAGCAGATACAAATGAATAATGTTTGAAAAATAATCAAAAATATTTAGCTACTTTGGGGCTCCTGCCCCTGACATAGACTTCAGGAAATCAGCATTACTCTTAGTCTTTCCAATTTTTTGCAACAATAACTCCATGGATTCTGTAGAGGAAAGAGGGTTTAAAACTTTACGTAGAACCCACATTCGATTTAGTTCTTCCTCACTCAACAAAAGCTCTTCCTTTCTAGTTCCAGAACGATTGATATCAATAGCTGGAAAGATGCGCTTATCAACCAGTTTACGATCTAAATTTAATTCCATATTGCCAGTTCCTTTGAACTCTTCAAAAATAACATCATCCATTCTGCTACCAGTATCAATTAATGCAGTTGCCACAATAGTCAGGCTACCACCTTCTTCAATATTACGAGCTGCTCCAAAAAATCTCTTTGGACGTTGTAAAGCGTTTGAATCCACTCCACCAGATAACACTTTTCCTGAAGGGGGAACAATAGTATTGTAAGCCCTTGCCAAACGGGTAATAGAATCTAACAAAATAACAACATCCTTTTTATGCTCCACCAACCGCTTGGCCTTCTCTAATACCATTTCAGCCACCTGTACATGACGAGTAGCAGGCTCATCAAAAGTAGAACTAATAACCTCACCATTAACCGAACGTTGCATATCTGTAACTTCCTCTGGCCGCTCGTCAATGAGTAATACAATCAAAACATTTTCAGGATGGTTCGTAGTAACTGCATTGGCCACACTCTGCAAAATCATTGTTTTTCCAGCACGTGGAGGAGAAACAATTAAACCACGTTGACCTTTTCCAATGGGGGATAAAAGATCCATAACTCTTCCAGTAAGGTTATCCTGTGCAGTCTCTTGTTGAATTCGGTTCTCAGGATATATAGGAGTAAGATTTTCAAAAAATGTCCTGTCCCGAGCAACTCTTGGATGTTCGAAGTTAATAGCCTCCACTTTAATAAGAGCAAAATAGCGCTCACCATCTTTAGGAGGTCTAACTTGTCCAGAAACAGTATCCCCCGTCTGCAAATCAAACTTCCTAATTTGAGAGGGAGAGACATATATGTCGTCTGGACCCGGCAAATAATTGTATTCAGGTGCCCGAAGAAAACCGAATCCATCGGGAAGAGTTTCTAAAACTCCTTCTGAAAAAATGAGCCCACTGCGCTCAGTTTGGGCCTTGAGGATCTGAAAGATTAGCTCCTGCTTGCGCATTCCCGCTGCACCTTCAATTTCTAACTCTTTGGCAATTTTGTTCAGGACCTGACTCGTCAGTTCTTTGAGTTCCTGAATGTTTAGTGGTTCTCCGTTCTTAACGGATAAAGTAGTTGCTTCAACCATGACTTAAATCCTTTTAAATACTTGCCACAATTTTCCTTTCCCCATTCCCGTGGCGGCAGAATAAGGAATAACACTACAACTAAAAGCGTCCTGAATTGGAATAACAGATTTATGAAGCTGTTGAGAGGATAGCTTATCCGACTTAGTTGCCACAACAAGATATGGAATTTCGCTCTCATCCAACCATTCTTTCATTACTAAATCAATAGCAGTGGGCTTACGACGGACATCAACGATCATCACAACAAGCCTTATTCTCTCATCTTCTGTTAAACACTCTTCTATCATTGGCCCCCAATGGGCCTTTTTTTCTCTAGCAACCTTAGCGAATCCATAACCAGGCAAATCCACAAAGATCCATTTGTCTTCTACGTTAAAAAAATTAATTATCTGAGTCCGTCCAGGAGTAGAGCTTGTTCGAGCCAACTTCTTCCTTCCGACTAAATCATTAATTAGACTGGACTTTCCAACATTCGATCTTCCCGCAAACGCGACCATGGGAAGTTTCAGATTAGGATACTCACCAATCTGTGTTGCACTTTTTATAAATTCGACGTTCAACAGACTCCTAACTAACAGTAATAAATCGAATACAGTTCAAAAACAGCTGAAAAAGCACTATTTCTCCACTATGGAAACCTTAGATAACAAATTGGAAACTATCGTATTATTTGATATTCACTCACATTCACTGAACGCCGGATCAAAATAGTTTATTACGAACTGCTTGGGTTCAGTTGCTGTTGTTTGTTTTCGTTGTCGACCGCTTTTACTTACCTACGGATAACTCAGTAGATTTGTGAATTAGTCTACCTCAGTGAACACCTGGGCGGTCCCCTTCTTCAAGCTTCTGGGGGAGCTGTTGTGCTTCTATATATTCATCGCCCTCTTTTTTATTGACAGGTTTTTCCAAGGCGACATCCAAAACCTCATCCATGTTTTCAACAAGATGCATCTTAAGATTTTCCAGAATAGCTTCATTAATTTCCTTCAAATCTTTTTCATTTTCCTTAGGGAGAATAATCTCTTTAATCCCAACGCGTCGAGCCGCTAGTATTTTTTCCTTTAGTCCACCAATAGCAAGTACTTTACCCCGCAAGGTAATTTCACCCGTCATAGCCACATCGCGGCGAACCGGAACACCGGTAAATGCAGAAACAATAGAAGTTGCCATAGTAATTCCCGCAGAAGGTCCATCCTTAGGTATTGCACCCTCTGCGATGTGAATATGCAGATCCAAAAGCTTATGAAAATCTTCTTTTAACTTATATTGATCACTGCGGGAACGTACAAAGGAAAGGGCTGCTTTTGCCGATTCCTGCATAACATCCCCTAATTTACCAGTTAATGTCAAATCGCCTTTACCCTTCATTGTAGTAGCTTCGGTCAAAAGGACTTCTCCTCCAACTTCTGTCCAGGCCAATCCAGTGGTCAGGCCTACCTCGTTAGTTTTAGCAGCCAACTGCTTGCGAAACCTCTGGACTCCCAAAAGCTCTTGAACCTGATCGGCATCAATAACAGACTGGTCAATTTTCTTTTTTTGAGATTTAGCAGTTACTATTTTCCGCGCTATTTTCCGACATATATTAGCTATTTCGCGATCTAAATTTCGAACACCCGACTCACGCGTATAGCTACGAATGATCTCATATATCCCTTCGTCAGTGAAACTAATTTGACTAGGTTTTAAACCCTGCTGTTTCACCTGCTTACTAACTAGATATTGCTGAGCAATATTGAGTTTTTCCAACTCCGTATAACCGGAAATTTGGATAACTTCCATACGATCCTGCAAAGGCCGGGGAATTGTATGCAAAACATTACTGGTGCAAATGAACATAATATTCGACAAGTCAAATTCGGCGTCTAGATAGTGGTCAACAAAAGTTTTGTTGTGTTCTGGATCTAGGACTTCCATCAAAGCCGCTGATGGATCTCCTCTAAAATCCATACTCATTTTATCGATCTCGTCCATTAGAAAGACCGGGTTTTTTGTGCCTGCCTTTTTCATCATCTGTATAATCTGTCCAGGCAGAGCACCAATGTAGGTTCGACGGTGTCCTCTAATTTCAGCTTCATCACGAACTCCGCCCAGAGAAAGCCTTACAAACTTGCGTCCAGTAGCACGCGCAATCGAACTTCCTAGTGAACTCTTCCCTACCCCTGGAGGACCCACAAAACAGAGAATCGATCCTTGCTGAGTCTTCGAAGAAAGCTGGCGTACAGACAAAAATTCCAGGATGCGCTCTTTGACTTTTTCCAGCCCATAATGATCTTCATCTAATATTTTTTCAGCTCGAATGATGGACTTAATTTCACGACTCTTCTTATTCCAAGGCATGGCTAACAACCAATCTATATAAGTACGGCTCACAGTTGTCTCAGCACTCATGGGCGGCATCTGTTCTAACCGCTGAATCTCACTCATTACCTTTTCATATGCATCCTCAGGTAGCTTTGCCTCTTCCGCCTTCTTCTTTAATTCCTCAATTTCATCCTTTTCACTTCGTCCCAACTCGCCTTGAATTGCCTTAATTTTTTCATTGAGATAGTACTCGCGCTGAGCTTTTTCCATCTGGCGACGCACCCGTCCCTGGACTGATTTATCCATTTTGATTTTTTCAATCTCAATCTCAATAAACTCACAGATCTTTTTCATGCACTCCACAGGATCAGAGATCTCAAGCAAAGACTGTTTCTCTTCAACGGAAATTGGTAGGTTAGCTGCAATTGTATCTGCTAATCGCTCAGCATCAGCTGTTCGGGCTGCCTGAACAATCGTCTCATAATTTATATTGGGATTGAGTTTGGCAAATTCTTCAAAAAGAGAGGTCAGTTTTTTGTTCAACATATTAATTTTGGCTTGGGAAACCTTAGCCACTGGCTCAAACTTAACTTCGGCTTGAAGATACCCATCAACTTCTTCTATTCGAACTGTACTAGCTCTCCTTAAACCTTCTACCAATACTTTTATATTTCCATCGGGAAGTTTCAAACTCTGAATAATATTGGCTAACGTGCCAATTTTATAAATATCATCCGGCTCTGGATCATCCTGAGAAGCGTCCATCTGAGTAGCCAGATAGATTTTCTTGTCTGACTGCAAAGCCTTCTCCAAAGCCTGCACCGATGATTGACGCCCAATGACAAAAGGCACCATCATGTAAGGAAACACCACAACATCTCGTGTAGGAACCATCGGATAGGTTTGGATTACTTCTTCGTCGTCAGAATAAGTTTGGATCACGTCTTCGTCTAATTCGCTCATGATTAAGAAATCAGCCTTTCTGCCTCTACGTAATCGGGTACAATTTTAGTTTTATCGCTTCAAATTTCGGGGTTCTATAGCTTTTAGCATTTAACACTGACCTAAGAACACCCCTTAGTTTTAAAAATCCTACATTAGGAAATCAAAGATCAACCACTCAATACACCAGATTATCCAGCCTTCTCAAGCAGTTTAAAAACAACATCCTTGTTCTCTACCATTTCCTGTGTCACTACAAACTCTGTCACATTCTCGGCAGAAGGCAATTCATACATTGCATCTAACATAAGATCCTCAGTGATCAACCGCAAGCCCCGAGCACCAATTTTTCGCTCAATTGCCATTTCAGCAATAGCATCTAAAGCATCCGCAGTGAATCTCAAAGATACACTTTCAAAATCAAACATCTTCTGATATTGCTTAACCAGAGCATTGTTAGGCTTGGTTAGAATTTGGACCAGAGCTTTAGCATCTAGATCATGCAATGTACTTACAATGGGAAGCCGTCCTACAAACTCTGGAATTAGACCATACTTAATTAAATCCTCAGGAAGAACATGTTGGAATAGAGTTGCCTCACTCGCTGATCTCCAATGCGCATCACTCATTTCGGAACGAAACCCTACAGAACTTCTTCCTAAACGTTTCCGAATAATTTTGTCCAAACCGACAAAAGCCCCTCCACAAATAAAAAGAACATTAGTAGTATCAACCTGAACAAACTCCTGATGTGGATGCTTGCGACCACCCTGAGGAGGGACATTGGCAATAGTCCCTTCTAAAATCTTCAGTAGAGCTTGCTGAACTCCTTCACCTGAAACATCTCGAGTAATAGATGGATTTTCATCTTTTCTCGAGATTTTGTCGATTTCGTCAATATAAATAATTCCCTGCATACAACGGTCACGGTCACCTCCGGCTGCTTGTAGTAATTTAAGAATAATGTTTTCAACATCTTCACCAACATAACCTGCCTCAGTTAAAGTGGTGGCATCTACAATGGCAAACGGAACCGAGAGCATACGAGCTAATGTCTGAGCTAGCAAAGTCTTGCCCGTTCCAGTGGGTCCAATCAATAGAACATTGCTCTTAGCAAGCTCAACATCTTGATGTCGCTTACGACCTAACTCTACCCGCTTGTAATGGTTGTAAACGGCAACAGCCAACTTCTTTTTACAAGTATCTTGACCAATTACGTACTGCTCAAGAAAGTCCTTGATTTCAGCAGGTTTTGGGAGATTTTCCTGAATTGAAGAAGCTTCAGCACTGATATCATCCGAAATAATCTCATTACAAACGTCTACACATTCGTCACAAATAAAGACCGTCGGACCAGCAATCAGTTTCTTAACGTCATTCTGACTCTTGTTACAGAACGAACAACGCAAAATATCATCTCTATCTTTTTCCATGGTACTTAGCTTGAATGCTAGAGAGTTTTCCTGAATTTCGAACCAGTCGATACTCCTAAAAAGCTATCTTCACTAGATAGAAGCCTAGCTGGCCCGGCGTTGCGGAATCTCGTGCTTATCAATAATCCTGTCAATGATACCATATGCTGTAGCTTGTTCGGCATTCATTATGTAGTCGCGCTCAACATCCTTAGCTATTACCTCTACATCTTTACCAGTATGATTGGACAAAATTTTAATAGTCATTTCCCTCATTCGGAGAATTTCCCGGGCATGAATATCGATATCCGTAGCCTGTCCAGATAGACCTGCCATCGAAGGCTGATGGATAAGAATACGACTGTTGGGCAAAGCAAATCGTTTACCAGTAGTTCCTGAAGCCAATAGTAATGCTCCCATCGAAGCAGCCTGGCCTATACAGATAGTTGTCACATCATTCTTAACGAACTGCATGGTGTCATAAATTGCCAATCCCGCAGTAATCGATCCACCTGGAGTGTTTATATATAGGGATATATCCCTATCTGGATCCTCCGCCATTAAAAATAACAGCTGAGCTATCACCAAATTAGCTATATTGTCATCGACTGGCGTACCAACAAAAATAATATTGTCCTTAAGCAAACGAGAATAGATGTCGTAAGCACGTTCGCCCCTATTGGTCTGCTCCACGACCATTGGAATTAGAGTCATGGCTTCACTCCTTTATCCCCGTAAAGGGATTTAATAAACACTTCCAAAATTTTATACTTCCGTACATTAGACTATTTCACCTTGGCACTTTGCATCAGATTATCTAAAGTTTTTTGTTGAATTATCTGCTGTTTCAACCCCTCAACACGCTGTTCCTGCTGAAAGTATTGTCTTACTTTCTCGACTGGCTGTCCCATGGAATCAGCCATTTTTTCAATCTCAACATCCAATTCATCAGACAACGCTTCCACCTCTTCTTGAATCGCTATTTCTCCTAAAATCAAATGTCCTCGCACCTGTTTTTCTGCCTCTGGACGTAAATCCAATCGAATTTTAGACCAATCCATATTCGCTTTCATGGGATCAATTCCTTGATGAGACATTCGGTGGGCCATATCTTGCAGTATCGAATCAATGCGATTTTCTACCAAAGTTTCAGGAACTTCAAAGGGAGTACCCTCAACCAACTGACTGATGAGTTGATTCCTCGACTCGCTCTCTTGGCTCTCTTCACGCTGCTCAGCAAGCCCTTCCCGAATCTTAGTGTAAAGCTGTTCCATCGTATCAAATTCACCCAAATCCTTTGCAAATTCATCATTCAACTCTGGAAGTTGCTTGCTCTTGATCTCATTCACTTTGATGTTAAAACAAACCTTATGTCCAGCCAATTTTTCCTCTGGATAATCATCAGCATAATCGACCTCAAACTCCTTGGTCTGCTCCATACTCATACCCATCAAAGCCTGACTAAAGGCTTCGTGAGTATGACCATGTCCTACTTGTACTACTACGTTCTCATCATCAATTGGGTCCTGTACTTTTTCCTCTTCAGTTATATCCAAATATTCCCCATGCAGATCCACCACTACATAGTCATCTTTCTCCACAGAACGATCTTCTACTGCAAGCAACTGAGAGTGTTGATCACGAAGACGTTCCAACTCTTTTTCCACATCCTCATCAGTAACTGGCTTCAGTTCCACATTAATTTTTAAGCCCTTATATTTCGGAAGTTTAATCTCAGGAGGGATCTCAAAGTTGGCTTCATAAACTAGAGGTTGCCCTTCTTCAAAAGTGAGATTTTCCAGAGTGGGATCACTGAGTGGTTCCACTCCCTGTTGCTTTATGGCCTCATTATAGGACTCTGGAACCAACTTCTGGATAACATCATCTCTAATATTGGTTCGGAAATGGCTTTTGACCAGCGCCACCGGAGCCTTGCCAGGTCGAAAGCCAGACAAACGGGCATGTTTTCTGTAATCATTAGCCACTTGGTCCATTTTTTTCAAAGCAATTTCAGCTGGAACCTCCACTTTTAATCGCTTCTTAACCGGGCTTACATCTTCAAACTTAATACTAATATCCATAACACGGGTTCCTTCCACAATCCGTTATTCTAGCACTAGCATACAAAGTAATGGGTGAACTTGTTTTAGAATGTCTTCCCATTTAATGGTCAGGCTAGAAAAAATACCCGTCTAATCCACTTTTGGGAGTCCATCGTGTACTAATTGCTTCCATTGACAACAAATAGAATCAATCAATAGAATCAGTCTTTTCCTGTCTTAAAACATTGGGCCGCTAGCTCAACTGGCAGAGCAACTGACTCTTAATCAGTAGGTTCGGGGTTCGAGTCCCCGGCGGCCCACCACCTTTAATCCATTAATATCAACAACTTATAGCCAATAGGTGACAGCTCCTCTACTCTATTTTTGGATAAAATTAGAATTACTCAAGCCATAGGATACGATAAAGAAACTTGTGGGAGACCCAAGGATATAGAAGGTTTATAGGTTTAGTATTTAAGTAAGGTTACACCTGCGGTTTATGATCCCTATGGACTAACATGTTCCATACTTAATTGCTTGTAGATATCCCGTGCTTCCCTAAATTGTTCTAAAACATGTTCTCTTTCCCTCTGAGAACGCCAACCTGGGTGGGAAGAAGCCATTTGGGAAAGTTTATCAATCCAGTTCATAAAATACTCAGCTGAAATTTTAGATCGCACTGGTCGCTTTCCAACCATAATCCAAATTGGATTAGTAGTTGCCTGGGGAAACGCAGCATCAATAGGATGAATTCCATTCGACGCAGACACTTGGAGCGTAATCCAGGAACTATTGTTTATTCTCAAGTCTTTAGTAAAAGTAAACAGCGTTCCTTCGCCTTTAGGATCACTATGGTGCTCCAACAAACCGAGGGATATTTTTTCTTTATTGATTACCAGTTCGATTCTATCCAGAGGAACAATTGATTGAACCGTTCCGTGAATTTGAACGATCCCTCCTTGATCGGGCAGATAGATTTCTTCTCCCGGCGTTCGGTCATTTACGGAAAACTTCAATAACGGTCCATTGGTAACAAAACTATGTCCTCGACGAATGGCTTTTATCCAATTATTCCAAGAAAGCTCCGATCCCAGATAGGCGTAAGTGCGCAACTGTCCCATGATACTAGTCTTACGCAAATCACTCATGGAATCTTCTCCACCCGCAAGGGGGATTCTAAACCCATTGTTCAGTGCATGCTGCCAAACGCTGTAGGCGGCCCAACTAGCATTAGACTGTTCGTGATAATCAACAGTTCCTAAGGCCGCATCGACTGGAAAGGCTTTGGCAGTTCCAAGATCTGTCTCTATGGGATCTTCACTTCCATCATACGGATGCACATAAGCTCCGAGAGCCCCCTGCTCTCTGGCCAATTTCAATATATCTGTGTTGCTGGGATATAAGCTTTCGATGGCAGTTCCCTCATAACCAGCTGTAAAGGGCGAAATCAGATGTTTGGTTAAATTAATTAAAGAAACATGTCCGTAGAAGCCAGGTCGATATTCCTCATTGAAATAAAGCAAATGGTTATTATTTGAAAGACGGTGAGGTTTTCCGGTAAAGAATTGATAATCTAATACCCTATTGTCCTTATTGGCAATTAGCTCTCCAATCACATCTAAATCTTCCGCTTCTGCCATAAAAATCAGATTTTCGGGCGTATTGTGCAGATCACCCCCATAGTTCATGTGGACATGATTGCTGCCGCTGTACCATCCTTCAGCTTTCATATCGAGCATCCTGCGAAGATTGATGGTCATAGTTGTCATCTGATTCGATTTGACCTGTACAGATTTAGCAGTTGGATAGTATTCAAAACCATGCATAGCTTCTAGTTGTAAAGGACCATCCGGGACTTCTAGAACGAAGTCACCGTTGGTATGGAAACAATGTTCATTAAGACGTCGGGCTCGTCTGTGAAAACTACCAGGCGGAACGTATGTTTTACCATCAGAAGCTCGATTGTAGATTCGAGCAGCCATTGGCTCTCCAGTTAGCGCGTCCCTGATTTGAACGTGTACTCGCCCTACTGGTATTTTCCACTGGAGAGATTGTACGTTTATTTTTTTTTGTAATCCTCCGTAAGCTTTCAAGAGACGCAGTTGTGGTAATCCTTCTTCATTAGAAAGATAAACAATCCATTCACCGTCAGGAGACCAACGAGGATGAAAACCATCCCACTCTCCAAAGGTCATCTTATAGGGTTCTCCACCATCAATCGGTAAAACAAAGAGATTGTTGAATTGACCTCCCAAATATGAACTGTAAATAATCCGCGTTCCATCCGGAGACCAGTGTGGGCTACTCTGATAGAGGGTTTCTTCCTTGTGAATTAATCGTGCTTGGTCGATTCCATTGGAAATAGCTGGTGCACGCCAAAGTCCTCCAGAGCCCAATGAAATATTACGATTTGAAACAAAAATCAGTTCTTTGCCATCAGGAGACCAAGTGGGCTGAATGTGCAAATCATATTCCCCAAAATAGAGACGTGATTTTCCATATGAGTGGTCACGTGTAACTTGAATCTTTTTTCCTGGGCGACCGTTCAAAACTTCTAGAATAAAGATATTGAAGTAACCACTGGGACGAGTTGAAACATAGGCTAATTTAGAGCCGTCAGGAGACCAAGCGGGATCTAGATTAAGGTGATCTCCAGAAGTCACATTAATTACTTTATCGGTCTTTAAATCGAGTAACTTTAAATTAATATTTTTACTATCTTCCTCCGCAGTAAAAACCACGTAGCGCCCATCGGGAGACCATTCAGGAGAGGAAAGATATTGTTCGGAGTGAACCATTTCGTAAGCTTTATATTCACCCACCTTCATCTTCCAGATAGAGCCCTGCAAAGAAAAGGCAATCCACTGTCCATCGGGAGACCACGAAGGCCACCAGGGTGCACCGGTACCGGGTCTTGGCAGGTAATAGTTGTGCATATAGTTTGTACCGTTTTTACCACCAGTCAATGCACGAGGATATTGGGGAGATTGTGAAATTTTGGAGTAAACAGCTCTTTGTCCCAGAACATACTCATTGGCTAAACAAGAACTAAGGAACAGCAAAATAGGTAGAGTTAGGGCTGTGGTTTTCATATTTAATCCTACTTAATTGTATAGATAGTTGGCGATTAACCCAAAGATTTCATAGAATTCCACAGAATGTTTCTATCTAAGTTTTTAGCAGGACCAATTTTTTTTCTTCTGATCTGGTCAGCTAACATCGAAGGTCTTTCTCTGGCTGGACATGTTGCTTTAGCAACGCTGGCTTGGCAGGTCACCTGGTGGGTTCTGCGACCAATTCCCTGGGGAATCACCTCTCTTCTAGTATTAGCTATTTTCCCTCTTACAGAAACTCTAAGCATCAAAGAAACTGCTGGCCTTTTCGGACAGCGTCTCTTTTTTTGGGTTATGGGATTAACCCTATTGGGCTTCGCCATTGAAAAGCACGGCCTGGCAAAACGTTTTGCTCTCTTTTTTCTCACTCTTCCCGGAGTTGCCTCAAATACTGGGCGACTACTATTCTTTTTCATGCTGGTTACCACCTGTCTTTCTACCTTCCTCTCTGATGCATCCTCTATAGCAATGATGCTTCCTCTGGGACTAGCTTTGAAAGCCTATATAGATTCCCTTTCTCCAGAAATGCCAAACGGGACACAGACCCAAAGTCGTTTAGGCCCTCTCTTTGTTTTGGCCTCTATGTACGCTGCAGTGGCAGGAGGCATGATAACCATGGTCGGAATTCCACATAGTCCAGTGGCACTATCTCAGTTGGAAACACTTACCAACAGAACAATTGGCTGGTTCGAATGGATTATGGTGGGAGGGCCAGCTGGACTGACTTTACTAGTTTGCTTCTATCTGCTTTTACGCATTAGCTTTAGAACTGAACTCAACAATATCCCAGGGGGGAGAGAGTTTCTTTTAGAAGAGCAACAAAAACTGAAAAAAATGAGTCGCGGAGAAAAAAATGTCTTACTTGTCTTTTTTATAGCAGCCACTCTATTCATCTCTCCTGCAATCTTTCCAATGCTACTAGGAAGTGGAAATTCATTAGTGGTCTGGCTGAAGTCAGCCGTCTCCATCTGGGTAGTTCCCCCTATCATAATGCTCTTGCTCTTCAGCCTGCCAGTTAACATTAAGAAAAACGAATTCACTCTAAATTGGAAAGAGTCTGCAGAACGTCTACCTTGGCATGTTCTACTTCTTGTAACCAGCGCCACCGGTCTAATAGATGCTTTGTCTCAATTTGGTTTTATGAATGTGGTTTCTGAATCAATATCTGGCATCACAACAAACCATTTGGCTTTCCCTTTCTTAATCAGTCTTCTAACAGCTTTCTCAACTAACTTTGTGCCAGGGGTTCCAGCCAGTGCTATCTACACCAGTATTTTAGTTCCCATTGCTCAAAAAATTGGCTTTAATCCAGCCTCCATTGCCATTCTAATTCCCAGTTCAGCCGTAGGTATTCTGTTTCCTTGGGCAGGGGCAACAACAGCCACTGCTTTTGGATTTGGCCAAATCAGCTTAAAAGATCTCGTCAAATTTGGCCTAATGGCAGAGCTAATATTAGTCCTAGTGGTATCGGGGTATTGCTTGGTATTTGAATCTATCCTATAGAAATGAACCGATCACATAGAACTAATCAATACCAGATGCTAAAAACATTGACATCCATAAAGGGGCCTTGGTATTCAATTAACTTCAACACAGGAGGTACCACTTGTTAATTCTCAACAATGATGAAATAGATTCTCTTCTCTCGATGGAAGCTTCCATTAACCATCTTGAGACAGCTTACGGTGACCTAGCTCGAGGAAGAGCTATTAATCGTCCACGAACTGACCTTTACCACACCGATCCAGAGTTGGATACTGTCTATGTATTCAAAACTATGGAAGGAGGATCCCTCGAAACCGGAATAGTAGCCCTACGCCTCTGCTCAGATGTCATCCGGTGGGAAGAACGCAAAGGAGCGATTGTTAAAGAAAAATTACCTATTGCTCCTGGAAACAAATGGGTTGGTCTCGTCTTGCTTTTTTCGACTAAAACAGCCGAACCTCTAGCTATGTTCCCAGACGGAATAGTTCAAGTCACCCGTGTGGCTGCAACCAGTGCAGTAGCTGCCCGTTATCTCGCCAGAGAAGACTCTTCTACCTTGGGTCTAATTGGCTCAGGATGGCAGGCCCGTGCTCATGTTCGAGCTATGTGCGCAGTGCGCCAAATCGATAAAGTCAACATTTATAGCCTCACCAAAGCCAACCGAGAAGCCTTTGCCGAAGAAATGCAAAGTGAGGTTAATGTCCCTATTATTCCAGTTGAGAACCCCGAAGCAGCTCTCCAAGGTGCCGATATTGCGGTAGCCGCCACCAACGCCATCTCACAGGTTATTAAGCCTGAGTGGCTACGACCTGGCATGCACGTTACCTGTATTAAAGATTCAGAACTAGCTGAAGACACCATCAGAGGCTGTGATCATATAGTTATTCATGAACGCAAATGGGCTCCGGAAAATTATATTAATAGCCTTGGAGCCGATAAGATTGAGGTCCATGATCCAGTTGCTTTTCTAAGTGGAGAAAACAAACCTTCAGCTGAGGATTTGGAATCTCCTTTTTGGACTACTGAACCAGAAATCAAAGACGTAGTCGTTGGTAAGGCCCCTAGTAGAACTTCGGATGATGAGATTACTTGCTTTATAAATAACATTGGAACCGGAATCCAATTCAACGCCTTAGGAGCTGCTGTTTACCGAGAAGCCCTAGCTCAGGGAGTAGGCCGAGAAATACCCACTGACTGGTTTCTGGAGAGCGTTCATAATTAATAAGGGAAACAAGACCTCATCGTTTACCTAAAAAAAAGACCGCTAAATTGGCCAGCTCTAAGTAAAGTCTTTTAACTTGTTCTCGATCCTTCCACCAAGTGTCTGTTTTAAATTCACAATACTTGGAAGGGACACTATGTATTTGAATTCCTGTTCCCTCTAATGCTTTCTTGAAATTTAGGTGGGCCCGATAGGAGTGAAACTGACAGGTAGTAATTACAATTGACCTTACAGAATTTTGATCCGCATAGTTTCTAAAACTTAACGCTTCCTCCCAAGTACTAGAATTCTCCTCAGGAAGGACATGAATTTTAGCAGCATCTATTCCCAGCTTTAGCAGAATTGCATTGTTAATCTCGTGATCATTCAAATAATCTATATTAAGATCTCGTAACTTCTCATACGATATTGGAAGCTGTTCCCTCATCAAAATAGCCCGATCAGCCTTGGCTTCAAGTATTAGGTCGGCCGCTTCAAAAGCTCTACCGGGAATAGCTCCACTAGGCACCACAACTACATCAGCACGCTCAAAATTATCACTCTCATAAATGACTAGATTACCCAAAGTACTCAAGAGGGGCTGGTGAAGTACTGCTAGAAAGAAACCAGCAGTTACCAAAATAATGAGGAAAGATTTGAGACGGTGAAACATATCAATAATTGAATCTTTTAAAGAATCTACTCATGAACCATGACATAAAAATTCAAACTACACGTTTATTTATGCTGAGCCGTGTTTCTTGTTTTTTACTACCAACAAAAAAGGGCGCCTAAAAGGCGCCCTTTTGGACTTGTAGCTATTATTTTCTATTAAGTTAGAGACTTCTTTCTAAATTACTGAGTAGCTTTTGAACCACCAGTGTTCTTGGCTATTGCAATAGCCGCACCAGCTGCAACAACAACACCCAGAAGGATACCTACCTTGGCACCATTACTGATACCGGCTGCTTGTGGCGCAGCAGGAATAGCACTAGCGGTAACAGGAGAGTTAACTCCATAGCTGTTATGAAGAGCAGCTGTCAACATCACGCTGTTACCCTCGATTGAATCCTGGGCTTTAACCTCCAAGATCTTCCCGTCGAGACTCTGCAGCATAATGTTTTGATTGGGCTTTAACCCAGCGGTGTCATTTAACTTAATAATTCTCTGTCCTGCCTCAGCTTTCTCGATCAAAACCATTTTCAACCCAGATTCGCTATCTGTATTGACGGATGATGTGATCTCTCCACCGAAAGCAATGACACTATCAGGAAGCGCAGTCATAAGACCCTTGTCGCTATCGCGATAAGATACCGTACCTGAACGCACTGCAACCGTAACCTGGCCTGCATCTGCGCCTTCGAGGTAAGCACTGGAATTCCTGTTAATTTTGAGAATTTGGCCATTATTCAAGTGAATGGTAGCCGGATTATCGATTGTGTTAACTACAGTCTTGTTTAAAACCGTAGTTCCTGACGGCATACTCAATCCGTCCACATAAACCGTACTAGCAACCACCTGGCCTAGAATTGGTACTGGTCCAGCAGCAAAACTGTAGGACAGTACGAAAAAACTGATAAAACAACTTGTAAAAATCTTTTTAAGCATAGCTACATCTCCTAAATTGTAAATATCTCTAAGATTCCCTTTATACCCTATGTGGAAACCCTACTGCAACACCAAAAAGTAAATATTTATTAAAATACATCCGAATTCTTTATCCCAGCTAACATACCGTTAAAGCTCCAATTCTATCGGTATAACTTTAATGGATATAGATCCTCACTAATAATTACCCATCATTTAACACATTCTTCACATTCACCTGAGATAGACGGCATACTCCGCAGTAAAGTTCAATAAAATCGTTTTCAACACCCATTTATTATCAAGACACTTCCAAAACTTCGTCCGTTAAGATAACTTCTGCGTTTTTGCACATCCAACCAGATATATCCTCCATCTCATAATCATTCTCTAGAATTTTAAATACTTTTTCCAAGCTAGGTGGCCGCCATTGTGGCCCATGTCCATCCGATGCAATCACGTCTACTAGACCCTCCTGCAAAAGCTGTTGCGCACAATAACTAGAACGTGAGCCATCCCTTCTCAATAAACTGCCAGCATTTATTTGAGTCACGCCCCCCATCTCCCAAAATTGCTCTATTTGAAGTGGATTCTTCTGGATTGCTGCATACCTTTCCAGATGAGCAATAATGGGGGTATATCCCATTTCCAAAACCTTCTGAACAGCCTGCTCAATTTGGTTAAAAGGAGACAAAGGAGAAAATTCTATTAACAGATATCGGCTTCCATTAATGCTGAGAACACATCCCTGTGCTAGTGCCTCCAGAAATTCTGGGGAAACGTAGTTCTCCGCTCCCAAAGAGACCTCCACTTCGTCCAAAAAAGGAAACTGATCTGCTTGTACACGTAAATCTGATATCAATCGGTTAAAAAGATTTTGTATATGGGCAATATCGTTATTACCAAAAAGATCCAAAAACATGTGAGGGGTGGCCACAATCTTCCTAGTCCCCCCATCATATGCAATCTTCAGCATATCGATTGTTTCAGCAACCGACGCAGCTCCATCATCAACTTCAGGGAGAATATGGGTATGAATATCGACAAAATGCATGTATTCAGCGGATCATTGGATCAACTGGAGGATCAGTTTCGTCTTTTTCGATTTCCCCAAATACACTTCTCTCCGACTCACCAATTTCTCCAAGCAACTTCTCGAATTCCTGATCATCTGCCGATTCGAAAAACTGGGGGAACTCCTCTTTTTGCTGCTTTCTCTTCTTTCTCTTAATTTGCTTTTTTCTCGTATCGACTTGCGTTTGTTTTTCCAAATCAAAGAGCAAGAATCGTCCCCGACACTTGACACAACGGAAAGGCTCCAGTGCAATCAAGGGAAATAATTTTTCTTGGAAAAAACCATTCCTACTCCTCCGTTGCACATTCTCGTTCCCACAAATAGGGCATTGTTTTTCTGTAAAAAAATTTATCGTCTTCGAATAGAGACGGGGAAATACTCCAAGTATTTCACGTAAGCGGTCGTATAACACTATCCTTGATCTCCTCTATCCACTGGTTACTTTTTCCAACCTGACCCAATCCAGCCAAAAAGCACCCTTTAACTTATTATCAATTCTTTTGCTTGGATATCTACGCAAACTCAGTATCACAAACCTGCCACCTCTGGGGATCGTAAACTTATTCGAATATTCAGTCCAAGGTGTGTTACCCAAAATTTGTCTAGTCCTCAACAGAACAGAATCTTTCATTATCTCAAAATAAAGTCCTTGGTCGGTGCTAATCCCTTCAGATCGTGCCCTAAATGAGAGTTCGTAATTTCCACCTTCTTCTAGAATAACTGGTTGCTTAAACCCATTAAAGTTGAGATTTTTCTCCCCCTGAAATTCAATTTTCACAATCCCCTCTTCATAACCTTTTGGAGAATACACCCACTCAGTATCATACTCCCATCCTAAAACTCTACCGCTCATTGGTGTCTTGAACTCTCCATTCCATACCAGACTTTCAAACAAATTTTCTTCATTCAACCTAAGCCATTCGCTCTTGGCTTCGCCCAATCGCCCTTTATCCGCCAAATAACGAACATAAAAGTCTCCTTCAATAACTGTTGGAATCTTTGGACTCTCAAATAGTTTCTCCCACTCCTCTTTCAACGCTACCTCATCCACCATATGACCGGGTGGATCCCATGGAGGCCAGAGACGACCCATTAGAAATTTCATCAGAACTATCCTGGAATATCTATCTTCCGGCCACATTTCTACAATTTCATTATCGGAAACACCTGCTTTTGATAACAAAGCTAATCCCTGCTCCATATACTGTTTCGGTTCTAATTCAAGTGCCCTCCGGAACTCTGGAATCGCCTTTTGAAGCTCTCCATTCCTCAAATAAAAATTAGCAAATCTCCAACGATAGTCCGCTGCCTCTGGGTTAATTTCCACTGCCTTTGCATAACTTTTCTCAGCTTCAACTCTCATCCCTGAAATTTCATACACCTCTCCCAATTCCATCCAATACCACCAGTTATAAGGATTTAATGTGGTTGCACGATTAAGATGATGTTGTGCTAATTCCAAATCTTGCTGCGCAGGATCATTCGCATAAATTACGCCCAAAAGATAATGTGCATCCGGTCCTTCCGAATCGAGTTGGACGGCCTGCTTTAGCGGTTCAATCGCCTGATACAATCTGGCAATCTCAAAAGCTATTAACTGGTGCGCTACCCTCCATCCAGCAGCCAACACCATCAACGCCAAAATAACTCGTCCAATTAATTTCATCTATTTACAAAATTCTTATTCCTGTTTCCAAAATCTACAGTCCAGCTCAATCCTAGAATGGTACAAAAAACGGCTAAATTTGCAGGAACATATAAATTGAAATCTACAAGACTATGCAACACGATAGAGAAAATTGCCCCAGCACAACCCAATGCAATCCCCGCTTCCCAAGAATCTCTGGCATTAAAGACAATCCTTATAGACCGCCACATTCTCCAAAAGACAAAACCCCAAAAAATCACAGCTAAAGGAATTCCCCATTCTGCCGCAGTCTCTAAATAGTCATTATGGGCATGATCCCACCACTCCCCTCCGCGTACTGTTGAATAGGGTCTGAACTTCCATTTGTACATTCCCACTCCCACTCCCCTGAGCGGATCATCTGCAATCAACTTCAGCGTATCTTGATAGACAACTGCTCTTCGAATTTCAAAACCTTCAATTTGGCTAAATCGAACAATCAGCTCATCCATTCCTACCCAAGCCCCTAAACCTAAAACCATCAACAACAGCATCCAAATTGCTGAACTCGACAATCTTTTTCTTCTACTTTTTTGCATAGTGTATGACGAACTTACTGTCAATAAGATAGCCAAAAAAATAAGAGTGGAAATTAAGGAAATTGTGCCCATCCTGGACAGTGATACGAGAATACCTAAACCCATAAGTGCCAGACTCAATAAAATTATCCAGGCACGTGCCCAATTTTCAGACTGTCTTCGTTCGTTTCTGCTTGAATAATTTGCAAACAAAGCCCCAATGGCAAGGGGAATGGTCATATTCAAAAATCCTGAAAAGTGATTTCGATTAAAGAAAAATCCTTTCACCATTTCATCAGTTCCCAGAGATTGAGCTAGACCCAATAATGCTTCTGCCCCTCCTGCAAGAATTAGAATAAAAAAAAGAAAGCGTGAGGTGTCCTGTCGGCCGCCAGTTAATACCAAAGTAATATACAAAGCCATCCAGCCAATTGCTGCTACCACAAAGCCCTCGCCTCTAACGATAGGGTTGATAAAAATTGCGTAAAAAATAGCAAAACCTATTAAAAGGATGGTTAAAAAAGGACCCCGCCTTAATTGATGACTCGGGTGGATAAAAACACTAAGAACGGTCGGAATGGCTAGAAGAAGAAAAAATCTATAATAACTTTCAAGTTCCCGAGAACCAAAAGAAAACAATCCCCAGATCACTGCCAACACAAATAGTAAGGCAACAATCTTTCTAGACCACATTGAATTGAGAAATTCCTATTAAGAACACGTTCTTACAATCTAATGTTTCCGTCTTATCTAGGCTGAATAGAACCTACAATCATAGCGTTAGAAACAAACTGAGGAAGAATACCAAGCATCCCATATCCGATAGTTTTTCCAGTACTGCTAGGTATAAAGATAATGTCGTCGGGAAGGACAGATATATCAGGGTCTTTACCCTGAATAACTTTCTTTAAATCCAATGCCAATTCCTGCCTAGAATCGCTTTTCTCATCGTATCGAACAACAATCCCTTTGCTGAGCTTTGCTGTTCTTGTAGGACCACCTGCCTGAGCTAGAACCTGTGTTACCACAATGTTTTTATAATCTCGAGGTAGTGTAAAGGCTCCCGGTTTATTCACATCACCCATAATATAGATAAGATCTACTTTTCTCTCTGGAATTTGAATTACATCACCACCTTGTACCGGAACATTGAGGGCAACATTTCCCTCTTCGAGTAAGGCTCTCAAATCGACTTTAATTACCTCTGATCCCTTACCTTCACCATTTCCTGAGGGTTTTGCCCTTTGGATCAATGCGTGATCTGCAGCTGCACCCAGCTGTAATCCGCCCGCCATGGCAATCACATCAACAACATTGAGTTGGTGAATTGCTTGGTACTGTCCTGGCCGCTCAACTGCACCTAAAATGAACACGGGTTGAGATCGATATTCTTTAACAAATATGGAAATCTGAGGATTACGAACCAACCTATCTTCAAACCTGAACCTCAATGTTTCCTCTAATTCACTTGGCGTCATTCCTTTAACGTCAATATTACCTACTAACGGAAAATTTAATTGTCCGCGGGAGTTAATACGAAGATTGTAAGTGTAATCTGCAACTCCGAATACACTTACCTCAATCAAATCACCACTACCCAAACGATATTCAGCCTCTGCACGATTCATAAAACTCAGCTGTAGTATTCTCTCGTTCCATCCTGCACTACTTTGCGGAGTTGCCCTATTCTGTCCCAATCCTGAACCCACGGATAAAAGCAAGACTAAAAACCAAAGAGCATTACACTTAAACATGAGTCCCCCCTATCCTTGTACTTCCCTTGGGAATGTATTTTTGGCTAAATTTTTTCATCTTGTGAGTAGTATTGGTAATCGTAATACTGATTGTAATAGTAGCTGTATTCTGGACTCTCCACATTCACGTTATTAATGAGAGTTCCTAAAACTTTTGCACCTACTTGTTGTAGATGCGCACTGGCTCTACTTATAGCGTTTTTGTTGGTTTTTCCACCATGAACAACCAAGATAACTCCGTCCACATAGGACGTGAGCAAACGCGCATCAGTCACTGATAAAACTGGTGGAGAATCAATTATGATGTACTTAAAATGCTGACTAAGAATACCTAATGCTTGACTCATACGTTCCGAACCAATCAACTCTGCTGGATTTGGAGGAATCGGACCAGAAGTCAATAGGGAAAGATTTGGAATTTTAGTTTTTTGAATTTGTGATGTCAGATCCGAATTTCCCGAAAGGAAAGAACTCATCCCTTTTAATTTACTCAAACCAAACTCGCTTGCCAATCTTGGTTTCCTCATATCCAACTCTATTAATAGAGTTCGAGCACCGGTTTGAGAAAACACAATTGATGTATTACTAGCAGTTGTCGTCTTTCCTTCTCCACTAAACGTAGATGTTACAAGCATAATTTGTGGTTGCTGCCCCGAACAAGACAGTAAAATAGATGTACGCAGAGAACGATATGCCTCCCAAATTCGAGAATCTGTATTAATGGTGACAGGCCCTTCTTGGTCTACTCCCCCTTCAACAGGTAATAAGAGACGACCCTGACCGTTTTCCATCTTCGGAATGACTCCCAAAGAAGGAAGCGTCAAGAGTGCCTCCACCTGATCAGGAGTCTTAATCGTTTTGTCTAGATTCTCAGCTAGAAAAACCACCCCAACTGCCAGTACAAACCCTAGAATTAGTCCCAACCCTAAACTTAAAGTCTTTCGTGGTGCAAAGGTGGTTCTTGGAATCTCTGCATAATCCAAAATGTTGACATTGCTCGATCTTAAACCAGCCGAAATACCAGCCTGCTTCAAACGTTGTAAAAGTCCCTCGTAGAGTTCCTTATTTGTTCCTACTTCACGAGAGATAATATTGTATTGAATAGAATCTTCGTTGAGATTATCAGCGAGAATCTTCTGCCTTTCAAAAGCATTCATTAACATTTGCCTGTGCTCAATAGCTATCTCATAGTTAGTTTCCGCTTGTTTAAGTGCTAGATCTTTTACTCGTTGAATCTGGAAATCTGCTTGATTAATCTCATTTTGTACTTGAATAACATCTGGCCACTCATTTCCAAACCTGGCAGAAAGATTGGCCAATTTTTCCCGTAATTGAAAAGCTCTCTGCTCCAAATCAACTAATGTAGCGTTTTTCAAGCTGTCGGGAAAATTCTCAGCCGAAGACCCTTTGATAGCATCATAATAAGCAGACTTAGAGATTAGATCTGCTTCAACTCGTGTTAATTCTGTACTTAAGTCCGCTAACTTTTTCTGAACCAAATTTTGACGGTCACCAATATTCAAAATGCCATGAGCACGAGCGTAGGCAAGTAATTCTTCTTCAGATTTCTCTACCCCGACCTTCAGGTCCAATAGTTGGCCCTGGAGAAATGAAGCAGCCCTTCTAGTTGCCTCATACTTTGACTCTAAATTGTATTCAATGTACTCATCAGCTAACTTGTTAACTGCTTGAGCAGCAAACTCCGCATCATGGGATTGGAAACTCACCCCAACTAATCTTGTCCCAGGTATGGGAAGTACCTCCATTCCATTAATGAATCTCCTGACTAGCAAGTCTTCTGGTTGAGAACCTCCTGCTGCTTCTTCTGGAGAAACAACCAGTAAACCCTTTAGCATGTCCTTTAAAAAGGAAATCCGATCAGAAATAAACCCATTGCTAACAGCTGTATTGAAAGCCGGTGCCGTTTCAAGATTGAGTGTTTTTACGACTTTCTTGACAAGAGAATTACTTGACAAAATTTCGTGCTGTGTTCGGAGATAGGCCTCCGAAGCCAAAAAATTTGTGCTGGATGCATGAACTTCCTGGTATGGGAGAATATTAGCATTTTCTGGATCAATTTGAATTCGAACAGTTGCCCTATAAGTGGGAGTCATCGTGAAAATTTCAACAGCCACTCCCACCAAAACAGTAAAAACAATAGCTACAATCAACCATCTCCGTTTTGAGAGAATCAACAGATAATGCATTGCATCAAACGAACTCATACTATCTTCTGAATCGGCTGAATATGATTTCAATTCACCAGCAGGTATGAGCTCCGGCAAATTTCGAGTTTTTATTAAATCTGACATAACTAGTTTAAGGGTATATCCTTAGCTCCAAATTCTACTCTCGAATAACCATCAGTTCAACGCTATAAGTGTACTTTCAAAGTTGAATTCTCCATATGGTCGTTCTCTATTAATTAAGTTTTTATCTTTCATACGGAGCTTTCTCAAGAGTAATAATTGCCAAAATTGCACCAACAACCAATCCGGCTCCCAGCATCCCAAGTTGCCACACATCAATCCGCACAACAATTAAAGCCAATAAACCTAGCAATAATCCAACAAAACAGAGCGTAAGCATTGCCGTACGTTGTCGCATTCCTAAGGCACACAAACGATGAGCTGTATGGTCCTTGCCAGGCGAAGAAAAAGGAACCAGACCTTGCCGTATACGAGAAATTGTCACAAGCGTAGTGTCGAAAATAGGAATTCCCAAAATCAGGATTCGAATTATCCAGTTATTGATTGCAGGCAACGTGGGAGAATTCAGCTCAAGACTAAGAGTGGCCAACATAAAACCTAGAAACATCGCCCCTCCATCGCCCATAAAAATCTTTGCAGGATTGAAGTTCCAGTACAAAAACCCTAGAGAAGCCCCCAAAATAGCGGTGGCCAAGACCACTAAAGACATTTGATCGTTCATAATCAAAAACACTACGATCAACGCCAACGCTACAGCTGCTATTCCAGAACATAAACCATCCATATGATCCAGAATACTGAAAGATGCCGTAACTCCCACAATCCACAAAAAATCCATACCTAATGAAAAAGGGAAAGGAAATAGGGAATCAGCACCCACACCAGACATCATGACCATGCTAGCGGCTAGAGGCATCATAACCATCAACTTAAACTGGTGATGCAATATCTCCCTATCATCAAGAAATCCCACTGCCATTAAAACCGTAGCTCCGAGAACAATGACTGGAACTTCCCACCCACCACTAGACTCAGAAAAACATACAATAGACACTAAACTGGCTAAACAAATTGCCATACCTCCCAGTAGGGGAACAGGATCTCTATGAATTTTGCGCTCCCCTGGTTGATCAACAATCCCAAATTTGAAAGCCAAATATCGAGCAACTGGAGTCAAACTAAATGAAATGACAAGAGAAAATCCAAACGATAAGATACCTTCTGTCATTGAATCTGATCTTTCTTAGCTATCACAGTGTATATTGCTCCCAAATTACGAAGCACAGGTATCCTCCGAAGAAAAAAATCTATCTTTTCTATACTCGGGAACCAAGTATACAAAAAAGGTGGAGCGAAAATACTAAAGTGATTTTCACACGTATGAACTGAGTATTTCCTCAGTGTCCGCTTCAGAAAATTAGGGCTAATGAGCCTTTCATTCGCATATCGAAGCTTGCCACCCGCCAGCGAATCAGTAATGTAATAATGCTTTCTTAGCCCTCGAACTTTCAACACATAGATCTGCCAGTAAAGATTTAGAGGATTCGGGTCGGTTAACAATATCAAGCCACCCCCATTGAGATTTTGGGCACTACGCTGAAGAAAAGAATTAATCGGGCTAATGTGAGTCAATGCCTCCATAGAAAATATCGCATCGAACATTCCCAATTCTAAAGAACATACATCCCCTGCAACAAATTCAACCGAATCTTCGAGTTTCCAAAACGCAACTCTTTCCTTGGCAGCTGGAAATCGGTTCTTGTGCAGATCAACGCCAACGCACTGACATCCTCTCCGGGCAAAGAGAAGCAGTTCACTGCCGAGCCCACAACCAGCATCTAGAATTCGGACGGACCGTCTCTGTGACAATAAATCCAGTTGACATAAAATAGGGGCAATCCGCATGGCGTAGTTATGCTCAAGAAATCTCAACCGACGACCACCCTTAACAATCTTGACGTAGTATTTCTGGATCGCGGTCGCAGTTTCTTCAGAATAACGCTGCCCAGCAAATTTCAAATCGTCCTGGATAATTTGGCGATGATGCGCAACCGCTTCCTTATAGGCTTCATGAAAAGACAATTTCGCCATTTTTTATTCTGTATTAATGGATTATTTATTTTGCAGATCTCGTCTGCTCTGCATTCAGGCTAGAACCAACCTGTCTCGGGAAAGATAAGCTAAGAGTACTCCCTATCTTAGTTATCACTTCGTCAGCTATTTCTTCATTCCTTGAAACAGGATCATCAACTTTCTGTTTTTTGGGAAGATCCCCTCTCGTATACAAACTAAACAGATTTCTTTTAATTATGACTTCGCCTGGACTTGGCTGTGTCCAATAAATCACCACAGTGCCAACTTCTCCAGATCGAATCTCCATTGTCAAAGACACCTTTTCCCAGGGTTCTCTTTCGGCTGGAGGCAACATATTACGGATCCGTTCCAATGCACGCAGGAGGTGGTGACGAATAGATTCGAGAAAAAAGTTTTTAGGCACTCTGGCTTATCTCTTCCACTTTCGGGGAACCCATTTCACTTAGGCGATTTTTTCGTATAGAAACTGCAATTTCATTTAACTTATCCGAATTAAGGGGCCAATCTCTAACCGGGGGCTTGGAAAGAAAGACTTTCATCCGTTCAACAGTTGCCTCCCAATATCTCGCAGTAATTGTAATTTCAGGATAGGATCCATACATACACCCGATACACCCCTGAGCTACGTCAGTTACTCTTTTTTTGAAGGCTTGATCTCGATATATTTTTGGGAAATCGGGAGAGAAAGTACTCACTCCATGACCAGGAAGACGATGATCACAGCAAACTGCAAAATCCCCATTAGGAATAATTGCAAAATAAAGGCTTGGACTATCACAACATTGATTGTTCTTTCTTCGCCACTGTATAGGTTCGTTTTTAACGAACCGTTTTATGTCTTCCAAATACTCATCTGAATCATAAAGCAAATGCCCTTGACCCTTCATTATTCTCAATTTATCCATCAAAGCATCTACTCGTGAATAATGTTCTGGTCTAAAAGCAATACTGTCATCGTAGGTACGAAAATTCATTGGTGTTCGTGGGTCAACTACGTGAATTGGAACAAGAGATGTAAACCAACCAATTGCTGTGCCAAATCTCACTACATCCTCAATATCTTCTATATTGTCTGGCGACAATACACATCCAAAGGCTGCAAATGATTGTTCGGGTGGCAAATATTGACTTACAGTTGAAATGGTTTTTACCGCTCGGTCCCACGAGCCCTCAAAATCACCATTTATAGAATTCTGTAATCCTGAATACAGCGTATCTAAAGAAATTGAGATATCACATCCTCCAACCTTGACACACTCCTCCAACTGGGCCTCACTCGCCAAACCATTAGTTTGCATACGAACATGAATCCCATTTCGAACGAATGCATTAATAATTTGAGGCAGATCCTTTCGAACAAAAGGCTCCCCACCTGTAAGCAAAACAATAGCCACACCTATTTCTGCAAGATTTTCAGCAATCTTCTCAATTTCGGAAAGTGTGCATTCTCGAACATCCGAATTAGCATAAATAATATTGCACTGCTGACAGGTCAGATTGCACCGAGCAGTGATATAAAACTGCACATAGAGTGGATTAGAGTGCAGTACAATGCCTTTTGCAATTCTTGCTTTATTCCTTAGGGTAAACATCAAAAAATCACTTAATTCAGATTAGTTTAAAAGAGCCATATTTCTCTATGTACTATGTTGTATGGCATCTTCATTGTACTACGTTTTTAAACGCCCCCCCAATTTCCCCAAAACCAGATAAGAAATCAAAATCCAAGACACCATATAATTGATTAGTTCCCTCTCCTGAAAGATATACACAAACAACCCACTTGCAGGGATATATTTTAAAACAAATATCTAACTTCCAATCTCAGCTTTTGACCTTCGTAAATGGATAAAGAACTGCCTCAAATGTTCTATGCCTAAAGCACTAAAAAGTATAATGAATGGCTCAATTGGGAACCGAAATCTAATAGAACCATAAAAAACAAGTGCCGCAAGATTAAAGGCCACTATCATAGATAAAAATATAAAAGATTCATCCATTGTTTTCAAAGTTCTTCGTATTCCAAGTCCAAGCCCAAATAAGAAAAATGGCAACAGTACTCCGTAGGAACAGACCAAAGCAATCGTCTTCATCCTGGTTTCCCCATTAAAACTCCAAAAGTTCATAAATTTGTAGTAAAGATGAGCAGGAATGAAGGAAATATTTTGTTGTAAAAAATTTAAACCACGCGCATAAAAAATCCTGTCTCTCTCCACTTCATCCCTCTGATATAATTCCTGTAAATCCGGAACAATATTTGAATCCACCCACGCCCCTCTTGCCAAAATATTTCTCTGGTTTTCAGGATTATTTCCGCCGTAAAAAGCATATCCCCCTCCGGTGGTGAAAGGAACTACCTCTCCAAATCTCTGATAATTTCTAATAATCCAAGGAGCATCCAACATAAAAAATACCAACACTAACGTTCCCAATAATGTTGCATATTTTTTAAAATTATTCCGATATAGACGAACCACGTCAAAAACTAAAAATGGCACAAAAAAGATCAATACCGGTCGAAGTATCATTCCCAAAGAAAATGACAGACAAAATCCCATCCACCAAAAAAACAATCCATTCTTACGAAAAACTATAAAGCACAATGAACAAAGCATTAAAAAAAACACAAATAGTGTTTCCGTAATCAAACGACTGGCGTAAAAAGCAAAGCTTGGATAAACACTTGATATAGCCAATGTGATATAGGCTACATTTCGGCCATATGAACGTTTGGCTATCTCGAATAATAGCCACACTGTCGCTGCACTCAAAACACATTGCAGAATTTGTACAACCAGAAAATTTTTCCCAAACACTGCATAGGATCCCGCCAGAAAAATGGGATAAATTGGAGTTCTTAGGGCCGTAGGAATTAAATTGGAATCTTTGCTGAAAACTCCAAAATCCAATATATTTTGGGCAATTAAATCATAACCTCCGGCATCACCCATCAAAGCTAATTCCCCACCAAAAACCGCGATGAAAATCACTCGAACCAGGAAGGCTAGCAGCACAGTCCAGCCTAATACTCTCTGTTCAGTAAACATCTAGCAACCCATATTTTATACTTTCAAAAACCATTAACTTTGTTTGGAATCGACAGATTGGCCCGCACCCAATTTCTGAATGTATGTCCCTACATCATAAATTCTTATTATGGAGTTATTGGGATCCCGCATAATTCTTCGAATATAAGCCGGATCATCGTGACGATAGTGAAACTCATCAATGACGTAAGGTGAAAATTGAGCAATCGGATTTGGAAACACAGCAACGGGTGAGGATGTCTCAACTATTCTTTTTCCCAATTCTGAATAAAATTCTGGCCTGTCTCTTCTCCAGTCCACCAAAAAATACCGATAACCAGCGGCAAATAATCTTTCTAATTCTCTTTCTGTACTGGGAATCGGTAAAGCTTCACCATCAGTGTAAAACTGAGAGATCATAGCTGCCGTAGAAAAATGTGTCTTGCCTTGTCTCTCGATCACCCATTCAATCGCCTCTCTATACCCTGAACGAATTTGCAAAATTTTCACTGCAGAATTTAGGCCAAAACCTAAAATCAAAAAAACAACAAGCCCTTGGACTAAGTGTCTTGTTCGCTTTTTGCGGATCTGATCTGATATCCAGCACAACCCAATTGAAGCCAGAATCGCAAGAAAAGGACAAATGATTGAGATAGCAACCAAACGATCTCCGCGAGTTTTTAAACTAAAAGCACAAAGGGGCACGAGAACAGTCAAACAAGGTAACAAGCGGCCCGGTGAATATTTTACAACCGACAAAATTACCCCAAAAAGAGCCAGGGACAATACCATAGGTCCTTCGGTCAGTAACAAAGACCGAACAAACATGGTATGTGGAAAAATATTGAGAGCATCTTCCCTCTCTACAAATATGCTGTAGTACCTTCCGAACAAATCCTGAAAATAACTGGGAAATACTTCCGGAGTAATTAGGGATACACCCCAGTAGGAAGCTTCGAAAATTAATGGAATCGTAACGATGCCCAACAATAAATAAGATAGTGACTTCCTTTGTTTTTTCCAGCCCTTTCCTGCCCGAACGAGTTCTATCACTTCAAAAATTACAAAAAGCCCTACTAAAAATATCCATCGATAATTGGAAGTGAAGAAAAAACCTAAAATGATACCTGTCGCACCAAAAGCCACACTGGAACCAGACTCTCTAGCCCGTAAATAAACGAAACATGCCACCAAGTAAAGCAAGGCAGGAACTGCTTCGGCCATTGCTGAACGAGAATACATAATTCCCATGCCCGAAACACTCAAAATCACTGCAGCTATGACGCCTGCAGGCCAACTTTGTTCAAGATGGCTAGTATACAAAAAGACCATTAAAACAGCGGCAATACCAGCTAAAGCCGATAACAAAAACAACGTGTAATCTTCCACCTCCCCTGTCCCTAAGGCAAAAGCAGTACAAATGGCAAGATAGGTGGGTTTTGGATTCCCTATCATAGAACCCTTAACCGTTCCTTTGATCTCAGATTTAGTCAATCGATCCTGTTCATACAACTCAAACAGAAACGGAAGATTCAAGACAAGATTTCTCCCCATTTTGGCAGAGTCGATATAAAACGCCTCATCCCAATTCACAATGCCACGGTCATCCAGTTGATAAAGGCGCAGGGTTGCAGCTCCCATTACGACAAGAATAACCAACACCCAAACTCGACTATTTTGAAACATAGTTTTCTTTAACCAATCAGGACTTGAAATTTTCTACCTAATCCACACCCCAAATACTCTATAGCACCCAATACATAATCCATTCTATTTCAGAGAACCTTTTCACACATTTGACAGATGAAAATAATTGGAGACAAAAAAAGATTATTATCCGAAGTTCAGATGAATGTAGGCCATGAAAAAAAGACAGGCTCCCCAACCACTATGTATCCAAACGGGGTGCGGCAATTTCGTTATACCATATGACGCAAAGATTAGAAGATACCCTAAAACTTGATAAAAAAATCGAGGAGATGGACTCGAGTACGCCAATGCAAAAACGCTAATTGTTATCAGGCACAAAAAGATCAGACACATCGCTTCTCTTCTTTTTTCCCTCACTATATGGTAAATCCCTACAACCGTTGCCGGCATAAGGAAGTACCAGAGCCATTGGCCTATATACATAAAATAATTATTGAAATTTCTCCAGAATGGCGGTGCATCAGGATGGAGCCCTGGAATAACCCATGCAAAGGGAGAAAACACTACTCTAAAACTTCCTACTATCCAATTTATTGCAACATCTCGTTTTTTACTGAACAATAATTTAGCTGCAGCAATATTCATAAGATCCCTATCTTCAGAAATGTTAACTCTGTAATCCCATCCTCTTCCTCCCTGATCTGACTGACGCGCAAGAAGTAGATTGAGCCCCCCCTGATAATCGCCTCCCAAAAAGAATCGATATCCCAAGAACCCAAGCTGTGGAACAATCCAACTTTGCACTACACCTATCCCAAGCAACACAACTAAAAATATAAATGCTTTTTTCACATAATGTATTTGTCTTGCCGTGAACCAGAGTAATGCAGCAATAGCCAACACAAGCATTGCTATATAGAGGCGGAAAGAATATAGAACCACAACAGTGGATATTGCTAACCAGAAATATCCCAGACGTCGAGTCTGAACAAACCTAATAGCATGGTAAAGAAAAAAGGCCATCAAGAAGTAAATAATGGTATCCCGTAACAATCGAGAAGACGTCACGGTATAGCCTGTAAAAATGACCATAAACCAAGCTGCTCTCCATGCAACTTGTCGATCAAATAGAAGTTCTCCTATCTTGAATATAACGATTATTAGTGCTGAAGAAAAAAAAGCGTTCACAAACAATGCACCCAACATGGAATGGCCAAATAGAAAGTAGAATATTGCTAACACGTAGTAGTAGGCAAAATGCGTATGAGCAACTCCAGTAAACTCCCCAGATTGCCAATCCATTGCCATAGACCAAGCCACTTGGTCATAACGAAGGGAGTCATCTCCCGAAGCAGTACTAAGAACAAGATCGCCAACATAGGCACTCAGAAATGTAGAGTTCATCACTACGACAGTAAAAACGCATTTTAATAAGAAACTAAACAATACAAGCTTAGTCACACGCTTCCTGTCTTCATCATCGATGCTAAATTGACATGTCACGGCAAGAAGCATCGTCAAAAGAAATATGACTAAGGGAAGAGGACCTAGGAAGGAGAATACTGAACCCGTTGCTGCATGAACGGTAGACACAATAAGAATCACCCCGGCAGCCAGAGCTCCCCACTGTCCAGCCAGAGTTCCCCATTGCTCATAGTAACGTGCAATCAATCCGGTCATGTTATATTTCCCAAATACTCAACTGTACCTACAAAACATGCTATAAAAAAAAGCTTAAACAATTTCCTGTACACCTTATTCAAGGAATTTTACCTCTTAGAACTGGCAAGTGCCCGAAAATACATCCGTTTGGTCTCACTTCCCAGTTTATCCAAAGAGAACTGAGTCTTGACTAGTTCCTGAGCTCTCTGACCAAATTGCTTCCTTTTGTCTGCATCTTTTAACAACTCTATTATTCGGCGAGCAACTGCTTCAGAATCTCCAACAGACACAATAAAACCAGTTTTTCCATCTGCCACACACTCTCGGGTTCCTCCCGCATCAGTTGCTATAACCGGTTTTCCGGCTGCCATAGCCTCAAGAATCACATTAGGAAGCCCTTCTCTTGAAGATGTTTGTACTACCATATCTGCAACCGATAAAGCACGTTTTGCCGGCACCTCACCGACAAGTGAAACCACATTTTCTAATCCTAAAGAGTTTATTTTTTTTCTTACAACCTGATCGTAAGCTTGCTCCTCTGCAATCTTTGATGTCCCTGCAAGAACATACGACACAGAAGGAATTTTCTGACTAACCAACTTCACTGCTTCAAGAAAGGTCTCGATCTTTTTCTGAGGACTAAATCGGCACATCTGCAGCACGACGGGACCATGAGAGGATAACTTCCATTCAGATCTGATATTGGCCACTGACTGAGAATTACTCATTTGTGGATCTTGAAAAACATGGTAGTCAATGCCGTTGTGAATCACACATATCTTCTCAGGTGACCAATCTTCATAGGATACCAGGTAATCTTTTACTGCTTGAGCGTTCACTGCCATTATGTCTGTATATCGCATTAAGAAATGGTCCAAGCGGCGTTGCAAAAATGTTTTGGGAGTAAACACATTTCTCTTTGATGCAATCAGAACAGGTACTCTCTTTATGATTCCAGCAAGACGCCCCCACAAATTGGCCCCGAAACGAAATGAATGAACTATCATAATGCCTTTGGATGCTATGATCTGACTCACCCTTCCTATTTGCCCAGGATCAAAGCGACCTCTACGCCCGGTAGTGATTACATCTATCCCATAAGATCGAGCTTCATTGGCCAGTGGACCCTCATCAACAAGACAGCACACTGTGACCCCAATATTTTTTTCAGACAACACTTTGGCTAAGTTCACAATCTGACGTTCGTTCCCACCCACTCTGAGTGTCGGAGTAACCAGTAAAACCTCGAGATCCTTCGTCATAACAATGAACCTTGTAATTTTTCTTTAAACAGCTTGGCAATAGACTCCAAGTGTTTTTCAAGACTTAATCTGGTCTCTATAATATTCCGCCCCTCATCTCCCATCGATCTGCGCAAATCATTATCTAACAATAATTTGCAAACTTCTTGTGCAAGAGCCTTTGGATCTTCAGGCTCAACAAGTAGCCCGCTGACTCCTTCTGTAACCACTTCTGGAATTCCACCCACACGTGTAGCAACAACTGGCCGTCCTGCAGCCATAGCCTCTGCACACACATAGGAAAAACTTTCCCCAAGCGAACTAAGAACAAAAACATCTAAATCACAATAGAACTTGGCACGCTCCTGGTCTCCACGGAATAGTCCAATAAATGAAATATTATGAGAAATACCCAACTGTTGTGATAGATCTTTCAACTCACCCAAAAGTGGTCCTTCTCCAGCTATTTTGAATTGGACGTTCGGGAACTCATAAAGAATAATTTGTGCCGCTTGAAGAAAATATTCAAACCCTTTGACAGGAGTTAAGTTAGCCGCCATTCCAACAACTAATGTTTTTCTTTCCTGAAAAGGCTGCTTCTCAAGAGAAGTGCCATCAATGCCATTGGGGACTACAAAAACATCGTTTCCACGAACGCCAATTTGCTCAATAAAATCCTTCCTAACTGCTTCTGACGGTACAACAACAGCATCTGCCATTCGGCAACAGTAGCTCAGAATCCTTATATCAACACTGGAATGTCTCTGACTAACTAGATTGCGATGGGTGTACACAAGAACATCAGCACCGGCCAAACGACCTGCCAACAAAGCAGCCTTAGAATAATATTGACTGGCATAAACAATTTTTATGCGATGGCGCCAAAAGGCTAGAGTTAAATAGGCAACTGCCCAAACTTCATTTAATAGTGATAGAACGCGTCTGATCCCTTTTCGAGTGATGTGTAACCGCTCCGGACCACTGGAAGTCTTGCCTGATCTAGGACGCCGATTAATTTTTTTTGCAATCCACTCCTGCGGGTGGAAAAAATCGATCACCGGTACTCCATGACTAGATAACCCAAGAGAATCTTTCTTTGATCGATATGCGCAAAAAACAATAGTTTCAAACCCGTATGATTTAAGACCGCGTGCCAGGCAAGCAATATGATATTCCGCACCCCCCGCTGCATATAGAGAAGGGGTTACCAGTGCAACCTTAATCGAATTTTTTCTCAACTGGAAAGTCATGCAATAAAAGGTTAGACCCTACGTCGAGCAGAAAAAGAAAAGCCTGCCACTGACAATTCCTCATCAGAAAGCGGAGAAAACTCCCGCGCAAGATTTGGACGTACTGATTTGACAGAAAAATCAGAGTAATGGTGATTTATAATCCAATTCGTAACTTCAAAACCTGTTTGACGAATAAGTTGCGTATAGCTTTCACAACGCGTCCTATTAATGTTTCCAGTACGTGATCCTATGGCACTCCACCACCAAGAAGGCAGAGTGAGAAAAAACATATCGGATCTGTCTGTAAACATCCCATGTGCACGAAGATCAACCCGGTGAATCATGGTTCCACCCGGTTTCAATAAGCGTGCAAACGCCTCAAAGACTACTTTCAGATCAGCAACATGTTCTAGGACAGATCTGGAAACAATAAGATCAAATCCATCAGATGATTTGTAGGACTCAACAGGGCAATTCTCCCAATAATCAATCATTTGAGGATCAACCTGTATCTTTCCATTAACCATCCCGTATGCTGACTTCATTTTGAGAGCTTCTGATTGAGATAAGTCCTGTTCAAGACAACGATAAACATTAGCTTCCTTGTTCGAATCTCTTATTTGAGAAAAACGATCCAGAGCCACCACCTGCTCTGCACCCGCAGCAATAAACTTTAGAGCCACTCCAAAATTGTCTCCAGGTCCCACTTCTAAAATTTTCTTACCCAAGATATCTGCTGTAGAAAACTGTCCAACTTCAAGATATTCTCTGAAAACTTCATCAACATATTCCACACCCTCCTCAACTGACAAAGCATTGAAAGTTCGCCCCGTGTGGTGTTTAGTTCTCCAATTAACCAGAAGATTTTCCATAGCCAAATACAAAGAGAATACGTACAAATTACCTCGGAAGAATTCCCTGATTTTTTTGGGTAACAGCTGCGTAAAAAACACGTTCAGAAATCCTCAAATACACTCAATTTTCAGCACTGCATCTCATTCATAACATGGTTTAAAAGCCGAACACCACTGACATAACGTGCTAAAGCTCTATCCTCTGTGTCGTTATTCTCAAGATGAAAGGGAGCAAGAGCACAAAAATGAAGCGCCTCAACAAACCTAATCCGTGTCTCCCACAACTGATCATCACCATACTCTCGCACACACTCTTTGATCACAGGCTTGAGGGCCGCTTCGAGCAACTTGTACCGCGCAACAATAGCTTCATACCCCTGAAACCCAATCTCTATACGAGGACTTCCAGAACCAGTTTTAGCCTCAATCGACATTTTCCCTTCGTGCAACAGGTCATATCGCCCCTCGACACATGTCCACAATTTGCCAATGTCGTACGTCCAGTCATATCCCCTCATCTCTCCTCTCGGATCAAGCAAGATAAATTCCATTGTCTCTGGATTTACAAGAAAGTTGTCAAAATGAAAATCCCCATGAACCATCGAAGTGTAAACAGGTTCCATAGCACTCACAATTTGGGGATTTCCCTCTAGCTGCTGCAATAGTGGTAAAACATTTTTTTGGACTTCACCATTAATAACAACTTCATTGCTCACAATGAAGGGTCTCAACACTTGAGAAAGATCTGCAACTAACTGGAGTCTCCTGCGAATCCGACTTAAGTGAATCTGTTCTAGCCAGGGAACCTCTAGCTTCTCCTTGTTTTCACAAAACAGTTTCTCAAAGGCAAACACACACATCTTGGCAAGTAATTTTTCGATAACTGGAAGTGGAACTTCTTCCGAAAGGAACGACTGTCTCAGGCTATGCCATGGGTACAACGGCATATCATAGTAAACCTGTTCCTCTTCAATGGAATAATCCAGAACAACCGGAAAATACGATTTTAGTCTTTCCGGAATGTGGACTAAAAAATCTATCTCTTTGGCAAGATCTCCCTTCGACATCGTAGTACTTTTTCTTAGAACTGTTCTGTCTTCTAGAACATCAAAGGTGTTCGTGTAGGTCCCGCTCGAAAAACCACTCACTGTACTATTCAACAGTCACTTTGTCATTGCTTGCCGGAAGTTTTACTGCCAAATGGGTAATCGGACCACAATCACCCTGAAAGCCGTGACTGTCACCGGGCTCCAGAATAACTCCGTCCCAATTCTCCATCACATAATCTGTTCCATTGACAGTAATTTTTCCACCCTCAGGAAACCAAATAAATTCAACAGATTCAGAATGAAAATGCTCATCAAATTCACCCTTTGGCAACTTAGAATGGTAAAAAATTACGCTGTCTATCGGATCTGAAAATTTATAACTGGCCAGCGCTTTTGTCTCTCTTCCATAAGGTTTTTCACCATATGGATTTTCATTTGATCGAATAATTTTCACAATTCACACCCTATCCTTCCGGGACTACAACTTTGTCATCTGCATCAGGTACTCGGATTACAAGTATCTGCATATTTTCCTGTGCCCTTATCTGGTGCACATCTTCTTTTTCCAATACGACTAGGTCCCCTATATCCAACGAATAAATTTCCCCATCAATTTCAACAGATCCCGGGGTCAAATAGTAGAACATCTCCAGCGATTCGCTATGGTAATGCTTGTCTTCCACACACCCAGCTGGAATATCACTCACAATCATGCTTAGGCTATCTGGACAAGACACTTCGTAATCACTCAGTAACCTGGTAATGGTTCTCCCATCATCCCTGTCCTCATTTGCAGTATCTCTGCGCCTAACTATCTTCATTTTACACCCCCTATATTAGTATCGAACAATATCATCCATTAATCAGCTGCGTGATCTGATCCACAGAAACTACCTCCAAGGATTCCACCTGCCAATCGGATAGTTCTTTGCTCGGACTCTCTATTTCTTCAGTCATCACTTGTATACACCTCATACCAGCCGCCTGTGCTGCTGTAACACCATAAACACTGTCCTCTATAACAAGACATTGAGGACAAGATACGCCAAGAATTTGTGCAGCTTTCAAAAACGGATCCGGATGCGGTTTGCCCTTGGAACAATCTTCAAAAGCAATGAGTTCTTGAAAAAATTTTCGTATTCCCAGTTGTGACAAAATTCTAATGAGATTAGCCCTAGATGTCGAAGAAACAACAGCCTGAACATATCCTTGGTTTTCCAAATCTGACAATAGTTCCAAAACACCTGGTTCTATGGATAATCCTTTTGCAAGCTCATCCCAATACACCCTTGTCTTTGTCTCATACCACTGCTCAAAATTACAGGCCACCCCGTACACAGAACAGATGTGTTGGAAAATATCTTTTCTCCCTGCATTGAGTACATAATCACGATCTTCGATTTGTACACCCTGCTGAGCAAAAGCCCGATTATAGGCTTTTAATTGCATCGGGGTAGTATTTGCCAAGACCCCATCACAATCCCACAATACAGCGCAACTTTTCTCTCCACTTAGTTTTTCTGCCTCAGAAATACCCTCTGGAGTATTTATATTGACCCATTTTTCTCCTACAATCTCCACGTACCAATCTGTTTCATTAGAACGTACTTCTTCCAATAATTCCGTCACTGGTTCTGTAAAGAACAAGCCTTCAGACAATCGCTTCCTTACTTCCGTAAGCACCCCTTCTCCTAGCTTGATTAAACCAGCATTAACAAATGTTTCAATCCTGTTGCTTTTCTCTATGTCTTTTTTCCCGAATGCCACTATACGGCCACTGGAACTTTCGGCATATACTTTTCGACCCACCGTATCAACACCTGCTTTGGCAACTAAAAACAGATTTTCCTTTTCTGATTCCAAAAATATATCTCCCACCATCTTTTCAAACCACAAGTCTCCGTCAACTATCAAAAGAGGACCTTTTATCCAATTCTCCAAACCTTTCCATAGACTGTAAGCCCGACCTAACGACACATTAGATTCATTAATAACAACGCGATCGACAATTGGTTTTATCGTCTTGTATACACTCTCATTCCAACAGGGTCCCTGGCCCCCAACAACTGCAGTTATGTTCTCTATCCCACTACTTCTCAATTTCCTCACCTGATGTACCAGGAGAGGCTCCCCGGCAACAGATAATAGACACTTGGGAGTACTCTCTCCCATAGTGCCAATTCTGCTTCCAATACCTGCAGCAAGAATGACGGCATTCATAAAAAAATCTGAGTGTTCACAGTTCAGTAGATGATACTTGCTCTGGACTCTAAATAACGTAGTCTTAAGTAGATTTTGTAGTCCCTTATACTGAAATTACCAAGTCTACTGAGACAAGTTATCCCAATCTATTTAGCAAATCTTTGGTCCCGGAAAATTCGGAAGCAAATCGGTTGTTGAGTAATTTGACCCTGACCGGCAACAAAGAATCAGGAACTGCATCCAATGGAACCACACATCCAGATTTGTAACCGTAATGTCCAGCTATCTGTCGAGCCCATTCACATCGAGTAATAGGTTTTTCACTCGCAAAATGAACTACACCCTTGATTCCAGAATTGAGCAGCCCAGATAGGGCTAATGCGACTTCGGTTACCTCAACAGGAAACTTTACTCGTCTATCATCTACCTTGACCGTTGATTGTTGCTCTAAGGCAGTTTGGACCTCTTGGATAAATGTCGGTCGAGCTACCGGAGCACAAATTTTGTATAGCAATGCAACTCTTACAACTACATTCTGTCCTTCACGCAAAACAGCCTCTTCTCCCATCGCCTTGGTTCTTCCATACCAATTGAGAGGATCAACTGGATCATCTTCCGAATAATTGTCTTTTTGTCCGGAAAACACATAGTCACTTGAAATAAATATTAGCCTAGACTTGTTCTCTTCACACCATTTCGCAATGTGTGCAGTTGCTGTCACATTGATGGCAACTGCAGCTTCCCTGTTCTCCTCACAAAACTTCACATTTACCGCTGCAGCAGTATGAATAACAATATCTGGATTGATCTTATCCAAAAGCCTTGCAGGACCATCTGTGGAACAAAGATCTAGGTGAAAGTAATCTGCATGGGTTTTCTGATGGTATGTTCCTACTACCTCTCCATTAGGAAACAATTCACTCGAACAGAAACACGCACTACCCAATAGACCTGTCGCTCCAGTAACTAATATTTTCATTCCAGCTGACTCTTTAGCTGTTCATAATCGGAGTCTGTATTAATGTTGATTACGTCAGTAATCTCACCGGCTGGGAGACTCAAATGGGTGGGCAATTGAGAACAAAATTGACTTAGCAGTTCTACACCTCTTGAGTACAATGCGATAGCTAACTCATCTTTTCCATCCATTACTGCATGAAACGGCAAAACACTGCACATATGAGCTGCCTCACTGAATTGAGACTGTAACTTCCAATCAGGTTCTTCTTTTGCAAATTGAGTTGATTGGAACCACTCCAAAACGGCATCTCGAATCTCCGAGTACACCTCCATCATGGATGGATTAGTGATCATATAGTCTATCCGGCGATTTTTGATATCCACACTGAAATTTCTGGAATGAAGCAAATCGTAAAAGGAATTACATGAATGCCATATCTTGCCGATATCATAGGTCGGATCATAATCCAACGTACCCCTGGGATCGACGAGAATAAACTTTTCGCTGCCAGCATCAATTAAAATATTGTCAAAATGCAAATCACCATGCGTGCGACACACCCAGGTTGGAGAAAGATATTGAAGCAATTCCGAATTCGCATTAATTCGTTCAATAAGAGATAAAATATTTTGATGTTTCACGTTATTAATTGTGAGTTCAACTGGATCAATGAGTTCCCTGAAAAGTGAATGTTTATGTCTCATTTCAACCAGTCTTGAATAGATTCTTCCTAGATGAACTTCTCGAATATATTCTGGAGGAGCGTCTCTTCTATCTTGGGGGTAAACCTCATCAAACAAGAACGAAAGTACCCGACATATCCAAGAAGTTGCCTGCGCTGGCGATAGTGTGCCGTCGAGTATTAATGTCCTGAGACTCGGCAAGTCATAACATGTCATCTCAACAAATGTTGGCTTAGTATTTACAAAATAATCAGACACTTGAGGGAAATGCACCTTGATATCTTCAGGTAAGGTAGTCAACCATTCGATCTCATCTGCCAATTTTTCAGCACCCTGGCTAACAACCTCTTTTCTAAAGGTCACTTGACCTGTGTCGGTCCGAGCCACTTTGGCGGTCTTTGAAAATGATCCACCAGCCATGTGGGCTATCTCTAGTAATTCCTCTCCATCTGGTGTCTTGACTAACTTCAGAGAATCCACCCGAGTTTCACTCAGCATTGCCTGCAGAACGGATTCCAGGCCACTCGTATTGGCCCTTTGTGTATTGGTTAATCTCTGAAACAATTCAAGATCGGCCACTGCCATTTTGAGAACACCTGCATACACGAGGTTTGACTTCAATGACCTACTAATTCCGGTAACGCGATATCCATCCCGACCCTCTGCCTCAATAGCAACCCGTGCTCCATCTCCAAGGGGTTCTTCTTTAACCAGTATCGTTGTGATATTACGAGTGGCTAACAAAACTTCAAGAGTTCCTTCTGAAAAAACTAAATCTCCATCCAGAACAATTGTATTGCCCGATACCCTTTCAAGTGCCAAGTGAAGACTTGCGACACTACTAGTGGAAAGGGATTCCAGATTAGTGATAACAGAAGCATCACCGACTAAATCCCTAACCTTATGTTGGCTGTCCTTATTCCACACTCCGTCCTGACCAATTACGACAGTAATATCATCGATGCCACATTTCTTAAGGACTTGCCACTGTCGCTCCAGTATTGTTTGTCCGGCAAGTTCTACCAGGCACTTCGGGACTTTCCCATCGGGTTTTGTGCCTTGTCCACCAGCTAAGATGATGGCACCGTGTTGCCTTGTCATTATTTCCCTGTGATTATTCTGATAGCGTCGTAAATTAATTCACTAGGCTTATGTCGATAGATATCTGTCTTCGCAACCATCTTTTTAAGGTATCTCTGGAGAACAGCTGCTCTAGGACGTTTGTATACATTCAAGTTGTAGTCAACGAACCACTTTTTCTTAGCTTTCAATTGAGACGCAATTTTGCATACCTCTTGGTATTGACTTAGTAGTTTGAGACTAATTGTCTTTGGAGGTTGTATCAGTGCCATCGGACCATCAGTAGACTTTGATTCTGCTTGTTTGAAGTCACTTCGATAATCCGTAAGAGGCACAACGATAAGATCGTAACTTTCAAATACCGACTTATAGTCTTTCCTAAACTGCTTCGCAGAAAATTTTCCATGAGCAAAAATATAATTTCTATATCCCATTTGGGTTAGACCCTTTTCTTGCCCAAAAAACTCTCGTTCAAGAAACATGTCCACTCGAGCTTCTGAAAACACACTAGTTAAAACTTGGTGCAAGGTCTCGAAAAAATTCACATTACATGTTCCGAAAACAAGAATTTTCTTAAACTGTTCTCTGTCATCTCTATCAATCTGTCTCTGTAACTTTTGAGTCAAAAAATGCACCTGAAACTGCACAGCATCATCCTCAGAGTCCTGATACGCTTCTTGATATTTTTTGATACGAGATTGAATTTCACTATCCTTGTCATCTATTAAATTAGTCGTCTCAAAAGGATCCTTTTCTAGATCATAAAACTGTTCCTTCTCATCACTAGGAATATCCTTGAAAAACACATACTTGTCTTTGTTTCCACGAATGGAAATCATACGATCCTTCTGTGCCAAATATCTTGTGTCAGTCCTGAACATTCTTTGCTCATAAACCTCTTGTTTGTTGTTATTTAAAAGGGGAATTATTGATTTTCCTCTAAAAACATTACCGTATTGGCTATTTGCTCCATACTCAATTCCAAGCAAATCCAACACAGTTGGCACTACGTCAATCATTCCTATCGCAGTTTCAATTTTTTTTCCCTGTGGGACCCCAGGATACTGAATTACCAACGGCACTAATATATTGTCATCAGTCATAATCAAATCGTGACGATTGAAGTACAAATCCCGTTCCTGAAGCCACTTATGAAAATCACGCCTTTCTGGGTCAGGCATTCCATGATCTGAACAAATAATTAGAATTGAACGATCTAACTTGCCTCGATCTCGAAGAACATCTAAAAGCCGACTACATCGAAGGGCTACATCGGAATCACGCCGAGCATTGTAATGAACATATAGAAAAAATTTATGGTCGAGTTCACCCTCTTCCAAAATACGATCTAAAATTGGATTTATAGGTTCATTATTCCAGTGTTCCATTCTCCTAAAGCCTTTTGGAGCGTAGCGATGTGGCACAGGTTGCAGAAAAGTTTTCCAGTAATCTCTCCTCATTTCATATGAAACTGGAATACTACGCACCATGTATCCTTCTGTTTCGAGTATTGAACCCAACGATTCAAAGTGAGACTTGTCCAATGAAAGATCTTCCAGATTTCTACTTAAATAATACGAGGGAATACTCGTCATCATGGAAGTAATAGCCATAAGTGTGCTCGTAGCTGATGCTACGGCTTGGGTAAATTCAACACCTTGTTGAGCAAGTTCGTCAAAAATTGCGGGTTTACCCATCTTTTCTGGATCATTGGGAGTTGGATAATTACGAACACCATCCAAGATGATCCAGATTACATTCTCAATTGAATTTTCCGACTGACTCATACCTATGCTGTACTCTGAACCTTCTTCCAAAGCTCTTTTATAATAACTAGATCGTCCTTCTCAATTCCCATAGCCATCACAAGAAGCAAGTAAATAACCAAAATAACAGGAAGCAAAATCAACGCCCAATATCCAATCCCTTCAAAAGCCGCCATAAATACACTACCCAACAAAAATACCACCGTCGCTGCACTTAGAGGTTTTAGCACTCTCCAATTCAAGGGGTTGATTTTAGTACTAACTACAGTTTGCACCAACCCCATCCCATTGAAGATCAGAAAGGCCACCCCTGAAGCAATTGCCGCACCCACTATCCCTCTAGATGGGATCAGCCACAACCCTAACAGGACATTGCAACCAAGTCCGACAAGAGCGTTTAATAAAACGAATTTTGGTTTTCCGGTAAAAGCAAGAACCCTCCCCGAAATTTGGATGGTAGCGCCTATACCTCGACAGAGCACCAAAATAATAAGCACAGTTGCACCTGCAGAAAAATCTGGTCCAAATAAGCTTAATAAAACATCCCCCAACAGAACTAGCATAGCCGCAACAGGAGCCATATAGAGAACAGCCCATCGACTTGCCATCTGAACCAAATCCTCAATTTTCTCCCGACCAACCACACCATCAGAGGTATTTGCCGAAATCAAAGGATCAATAGTGTAGTTGATAACTGGCACAATGAAAGTCACCAAAATTGCCAACTTAGATGCGGCACTAAACACCCCGACTTCCCCCAACGGCAGGAAGTGGCCGACAAGAAGCGTATCGACCCTAACCATCAACAGATATACGAGTTCATACAAAAACATAGGAAAGGCAAACTGAAGAACTCCAGCCTTGTTGAATTTGGCGGGCCAATCTCCTCCGGAATTTTGAGTCATCTTCCACATAGCTTTCCCAACCCATACAAAAGCTACGATATATATAACCAGTAATATAGAAACCACGCCCCATAAGCGATATCCCAAAAAGAGCACCGGCAATAATAAAATTAATTGCCCCCCGGGAATAAATAGATTTTCAATTATGATCTGGTAACTAAGATTTCCAACACCACGAAGAATTCCAAAAAAAACTCTTAGACTGGAGCCGGTAATTAGCATAACCAGCAATACTTTAAGAAGCATTTCGAGTTCTGGAACTCCCATCCATTCGGTGATATAACGCGCACCCCAGAACACTGTAACAATGGCTACACCAAGGGATAGGACTGCCGTCCCACTCAGAACAAAACGTACCATCTGACTAGTACGCATTGGATCTGAATCCTCTCTAAACTGTGCCAAAAATCGAATACTTGCGTTATCTAGCCCAAAAACACATAACTCCATCAAAATAGCCATAACAGAGAGAGCCAGCGTGTATAAACCGTAATCTTCCGCACCAAGATTACGAGTAATAACTATGGCTACTAAAAACCTCAGGAGCATTCGACCGCCCCTTCCAGCTGCCATTAGCCCCGTGTATTTAGCTACACTAATTTTCTCTAAAACGTCTGCTGTTTTCATAAAAAAAAGAAATAACTAGACCAGATGAGCAGAGTTGTTCTACGAAGAATGTCTCTAGAATAAACCGTTATCGAAATAAGTTTTTAAGCTAGCCGTTTTCGAGGTATTCTCTTGCCCACATTTCAAACATCATCAAGGCCCACAAAATATGGCCAAATTCGCCACGACCATCCTGGTGGACGCGTACGAACTGAGAAACAGTCTGAAAATCAAGATACTCGTAGATATGACCATTTGGATTACCTAATGTGTCTTCTACCGTTGCAGATAACTCGCCACGCAGCCATGCATCAACAGGCACAGCAAACCCCCTTTTACCCGCATTAACCACCTCAGATGGCAAGTATCGGCTCGCCAATTTTCTCAGTAAACTTTTTGTCTGACCCTTTTGCATAAGCAACTCAGGAGGTATTTGTAATGCATAGTCAACCACTTCTAAATCAATTAGAGGCACCCGAACTTCCAAAGAGTTCAACATGCTTGATCTGTCCACTTTAGTTAAATTGTTTTCAGGCAAATAACTTCGTAAATCGCTATATGCCATCATGGTCAATGGCTCACTATTAGCACACTTGGCAACCCGTTCCCTGTACTCCTTTTCAACCTCAGAAAGCCCATAATTTCCACTATTTTCTTTTTGAAACAGTTCCTCTCTAAACTCATCACTCACCATACCAGCGCCCTCAATATAACGACCCATAAAGTCCTTTGAAAACCAGCGCAATCTGTGTTTTCCAGGAACATTCCAGGACATTTTTCGGCTAGCTAATCCTGCCAGTTTTTTGAGTTGAGAGGGACAGTTGTCATACCAAGAAAATTTCAAAGCTTTAGCGTATCTCTTGTATCCTGCAAACAATTCATCTCCGCCATCTCCAGATAGACACATCTTCACATGCTCTCTTGCCACCTGCGAAACGTAGAAAGATGGCACTGCCGAAGGATCCCCAAAAGGTTCATCAAACTGAGTTGCGAGAAGTGGCAACACCTCCAAGACATCCGGACGTACAATAATTTCGTGGCTCTCTAAACCGAATTTATTGGCGACCAAACGTGACATGGGTAGTTCATTAAATTGATCTTCCTCAAATCCGACTGAAAACGTCTTAATTTTTTCACCACCCAATTGTGCCATATAGGCCACAACCAGACTTGAATCAATGCCACCACTTAATAAGGCTCCAAATGGCACATCACTCATCAACCTTTTTTTCACAGCTTCTCGAATTAAACTATCCAAATGTTCAAGAACTTCAGGCTCTCGAGTACTAATATAATTTTCGGGACAGGGAACTTGATAATAAGGCCAACTTTTGTAACGACCTCTACAATACGTCGCAATGCAGCCAGGAGAAAGTTTCTGGATTGAACTAAAAATAGTTCGAGGTGAATGAATATAATTGAAGGTTAAATAATCTGCCAAAGCATTCGGATCCACATCCCGTGAAACCACGGGATGTTTCAAGATTGCCTTAATTTCTGAAGCCACGATAATCTGGTCAGAATGGACACAAACATAGAGAGGTTTTATTCCAAGTGGATCCCTTCCTACTAGTAGTCTTTTCTCCCTTGAGTCCCACAAAGCAAATGCAAACATGCCATCTAACTCTTTACATAATTGAGGTCCTTTTTCTTCGTATAAATGAACTAATACTTCAACATCTGAGTTTGTATCGAACCGATGCCCTAGCTTCTCAAGATCTTCTCTAAGCTGTTTGTAATTGTAGATCTCACCATTACAGACAACTACAATCTTTCCATCTTCGTTCGTAATAGGCTGCGCACCAGTATTCAAGTCAATAATGCTAAGCCGACGCATACCTAAAGCACAGCCACCTATGTTGTATGTCCCTACATCATCAGGTCCTCGATGACGTAGGGTCTCAGTCATATCCTCTATAAGTTTTTGATTAATTGTCACTCCAGGATCATTAGTAACAATTCCGCAAATACCGCACATATATATTAGTCTCCGGCTCTCATTACATCGCTCTTAATTATTAAAGATTACTAGTGGGTCTTTGATCAGATAATTAAAACGGCTATACAGCCAGCACTTTTAAAAACATCAATGGTCTACAATCCCAGCAAGCAACTTTCGATAAAGCCCATCCATATCACTACACAAACGACTTACACTGTACTTTTCCACAATTCGATATTTGATGTTATCACTCCTATTATCACTGCTCCCAATCACCTGAATAACCGCCTTAGCTAACTCAGAAGCATCTTCAGACGGAACCAGTTTTCCATACTCCCCTTTGCTCAGTACATCACTCATACCACCAACATTAGTCGAAACAACAGGAACACCAGCAGCCAAAGCCTCTATCACCGATACGGAAGTGCCTTCATTTAAAGAGGAACAGACGAGAACATCCAAATCTGCATAGATACTCTCGGTGTCACGCTCCCATCCACACAAAGTGACATTATTTTCAATCCCGAGTTCTCGAACGCGCTTTTCAAGACTCTGTCTTAATTCTCCATCTCCAAAAATCATAAAGTGTGCATCTGGACATTCCCTTTGAACTAAAGTCGCAGCTTCAAGAAACAAGAGATGATTTTTGACTGGAGCAAGACGTCCTACTATACCAACTAACTTTTCTGACGAAAGACGATATTTCTGACGAAGTTGGCCTTGCCTATCACTCCTCGCTTGTACAAACGAATCTAACTTAAGTCCAAGGGGAATAACGTGCACTTTATCTTTTCTAAATACACTCTGTCGCACAAGATCTCTCTTAACGCTATCACTGACGGCACATAGTGCATCTGTACCTATTCCTAGAAGACGTTCTACATACGGATATAGCCGACGAATACCGCCATACCCACCAAGCATATGGCCATGAACCGAATGAACAACTACTGGAACCCGATTCATCCAAGCAGCTAACCGCCCATAGGCTCCGGCCTTGGTAGTATGTGTATGAACAATATGTGGCTTGAATTCTCTGATAATCTTAAAAAGTTTCCAAAATGCAGACATGTCCTCCCACACCTTGAAAGAAACTTTAAAGTCTGAAATTTTCACCCAATGAATACTTGAATCCGCAAAAAGATGGTCCATACTTCCCTCAGTTGGAAGCACCTCCCCTACTACCAACAAGTGGTCGTATTGGTTCTTCAAACCCTCCGCTAGATTCGCCACATGAAGAGCAGGTCCCCCAACATTAAGACGGGTGAGAATCCGAAGGACCCTTGGTCTAGTATAGGAGTCTGTCTTTCCTTCCACAGATCTATTTCATCCTCTCGACCTAGTTAAAGATAAATTTTCTCTATTGATTGCATTTTTCCAGCAGAGACAAATAGGTATGTTCCCATTGCTTTGCCGCGTCTTGATTAGAAAACCTAGAGTGGATTGTTAATAATCCTTCATTAGCTAATCGGTTTCTCAAATCGGGATCGTTATACAGACGGATAACAGATTCAGCAATATCACCAGGTTGACCTGGTCGAATGAGAAGACCATCATGCTCATTGGTTATGAGTTCTTCAATGGCTCCAACACGGGTTGCTACAACTGGAACACCTGTCGCCATGGCTTCCTTAACTGCAGTGGAAAGACCCTCCCAATCAGATGCAAGAAGAAAGATGTGGGACCCTAACAGGTGATTGAAAACGTCCTTCTGGAAACCTAGAAAATCGATACAATCATCTACCCTTTTTTTTCGAGCATACTGCTGGATTTTTCCTCCCATATCATCCCTTCCGATAAACTGAAAGAGTACATTGGGAATCGATTCTCTAATTGTTTCAATAGCATCTATAATGTTTTTGTGACCCTTCATGGGCCTAATGTTAGAGACAATGGTGATCACAAAATTTTCATTATGATTTCGGAGCTTATATTCTGAGAACTGAGAAGTCATTCCACTGTAAATGACTGAAATCTTGCTTGGATCCACACGTACTCTCTTAGAAAATATAGTTTTGCATAACTCAGCGTTGGCGACATGATGATCAATTGCAGAGCAAGTCATCCATTCCATAAGTACCGGCAATATCTTTTTTCCCCAGGAAACACTGGTGATGTTGCATAACAATATTGGCATTTTAATAAAAATTCTGACCAATCTAAAAAAAGCATTTGCCCTCAACCCATAAAGCGAGAGCACATCAACTTCATGCTGGAGTTTTCGCAAAAATTCCAAACTAGCCCATGATATCCAATTGACACTGTGAATAGTTTTTATGCCATGTTTTTCACATTCATCAACAAATGGGCCATAGCCCGCCAAAAACAAGCAGGCAAATGTCATCTTATTCCTATTACTGTATTCAACTAGGGATATTATATTTCTCTCAGCTCCCCCTATCTCAGAGGAACCTAAAACAAACATCACATGTACTTTTCTCGCACTCGCACCTATGGAACTTTGTGGAACTTCTTGACTATCCGCGGCGAACGTAGTGTTAATGGATGAACCATCTGACATCATATTTTCCACTGTGTTCCGTATCTTGAGGCAATTGCTCTGTCTCTTCTGACTTTCCCACAAAGAAACATCCAAATAGGGTAGTTTGCCTTAGCAAGTACCAATATAATCTTAAAAATAAATGTATCGTAGATTAGCCATTTCAATCCCGGTTTGCGCAACCAAAGATCCAGGATTGTAAGCAGTGATTTGGAATTGTGGGCAAACTTTAAATTGATATCTGATATCGAATCACCCACAAGTTGTATTCGTTCCAGACTCTGATTGCCTAATCCGTGCTCCTGATTAAGTCTAAGATGAGCTATTTCATCCTCTATACCCATCAACCTGGTACTTATCGCATCAATAGCTACATTGTCTGCAGAAGCTAATAATAAGTTGCAGATTCTGGGATTGCCCTCCTTCGGACCATTACCCTCAGAGCCAATCGTCCCATCCACAATACAAAAAACTGGTTTGAACAGCCTGTTAATATCAACTAGGGTTCTGTCGATCACCTCGTGATACGCAAGGCGTCCCTTTGAAATACAACCATACTGATTTTTTACCGCCCCTGTGATTGTGGTATTCCCATGAGTTTTCAACACTGGAACAGTGACAAGTTTGCACTGTGTGAGCAGTTCAGGGATTTTAATGGGATTTGGAAGGACCAAGCTATTCTCTATAGGAACATCAACCCATCTATCTTTTGAAAGATTGCACCATTGCACTTCTTCTTCTTCAATTACTGCCATCAGGCCAGAGTTGCATACAGCTTGCTCTGCATCACTCGTCCAGGTATCGTTTTCGACGACCACTATATTCTGGGTTCTATCCTTCAAAACTCTAATGACACTCTTTAAAACCCAGGGTGAAGTTACAAATCCAGGAAATGTGATATCGATACATAGATTGGGCTTAAGACAAATTTTTTCATCAGGTTCGATAGCCTCTTGCCAATTTGCTTCTTCCATAACAGCCCGAACTTGATCACGAACTTCACGCTCCAAATCTTCAGCACCATAATCAACTTTCCGAACAGCTACCAATGACAATGAAGAATTCTCTCTTTGAAATTGTTCTTGTGACATCTAAAACTCACTTACCAACGTGTATACATCAGTATCTGAAAAGCCCAAGCTTGCAAAAACAAAACAGTTAACATTGTATAAAACGGCACCCTTGGTTTTACTCCATCTGCTTGACGAGAAAGCACAAGCCCGAGAGGAACAAGACAGAAAGGCAAAAGAAATAACCATACTCTCTCTGTTTCATAGTGCCCAAACATCGTTATATTCATGACACTCACAATAACCAGCAGCACCATCCCAAAAATCCTTGCTACTCCGTTTGCAGCCAAAGCTGATCGAAGCGATCCTGCAAAAGCAAAAACAGTTCCTCCTGCTGCTATGCCTGTATATATGAGAAAAGCCAATAAATTCCCCACAAAGATAGCTGTGTACCTCTGTAGACTGAGAACCGAATTTCTTTGATCAACAACTCCCAATGTTTGAATAAAGGAATCAAGATAGCTGTAGCCTGTAGTCAAAAAGCACACTATTCCCAAACTAACGACACCTAATCCCACCATAATGCTTTTGAAAAAGGGCTCCCATGTTTGTTTCTCCCGAGATAAAAATAAAGGAAGCATTACAAAGAGAGCTCCCATAACGAGAAAATGAAACGTTGTTAAAGCATACACAGCAATACTCAGCGAAGCTCCAACAATCCACAGGAAGTTTTTCTTAATAAGAGCATAATAAAACGTTGCCATACTGACAGCCGATATAAATAAAAGCACTGCATCAAAAGAAGTAGCCGAGAAAATCAAATAACTCGGCGTCACAACTAAAACAGGAGCACCTAATAAGGCTACGCTTCGTCCAGCAACCTGCTGTAACAGAAAGAAAACTGGCACAATAGTGAGTGCTGCTACACCGATTGTCTGTATTGCAAACAACACATGACTGTAACCAAAAAGCTTATAACCCAAATAGTAAAATATTGACGGACCAGGTGGATGAGATGTGGAATGGTAAGATAAAGTACTTTGAATCTCGTTAAATTGACTTAAAAAGCGCAGCACCCCTAACCGAGCAATGGTCAGACTATCCTCCTGGTACTGCATGCCTTCATTGTCAAATTGCAGCGTCAATCCACGGATTCCACCATCTGTAAGGGCAAGTGTAAAAGGAATAAGGCAGGCCCCCAGCCAAAGGTATAGAAGAAAAACACTATTCCTCTCTCCAATAGTAGATTCAAAAAATCTACTCAGTCCATAAATCCACAACCCGGCAACAATCAGAGATCCTAACATCCAAAATGAGAATGGCTTTACATCGAACTCAGCATATAAAGGATACAACGTATCCAAACCGCCTTCTCTACCAAAAAACAACCTCATCAAAGCAACCACACACAAAAGAAAGATCGCGTAAAGACTATATCTGTCTAACATGAGAAGAATATCTGCCCCAATAAGCCCCTCCATATCCTTTCTTTGCTGGTAAAAATAAGCAATTCCAAACACACATCCAGCCATGATAAGAACTCCTCCAACGACGTTCTTAGCAACATATCCCCAGGCCGGAATATTTCCATCCGTAAACAGGGCAATAGAAACATCTGAAAGTAAAAGCAATCCAACTATCGAGGAGACCACTGCATTGGATACAAAAGGACGTGTTAAAAAACGCGCAATGCTGGCTACTCCACCTCTAATCTGCATATTTATAAACACCTAGCGATAAAATTGAAGAATCAGAAATAACTCTTTCCCCGACTGAGAAACACCTTGCGGTCCTGAGATTTAGGAAATGAATTGTAACGTCCCTTACCTGTCTCATTGGGAATAGGTAACACCTCATCTTTACGGATTAAATTAACGGAATCACACAATAGGTTAATACCCAGCTCAGCCGTACGAAAACATAAGGAATCCACACTATCTTCACTAGTAATTGGTAATCGATGCCGAGCGATAATTTCACCATCATCAATTCCCTCAGTCATGTAGTGAACACTTGCTCCCGTTGTACTTTCGTTATTGCAAAGCACCCAAAAACTTGAAAACACTCCACGATAATCGGGGAGATAACCACCATGCACATTGATACAACCAAGATTAGGCAAATCCAGAAGAGGCTTTTTGAATATCTGTGGTACTGCTATGGAAATAATTAGGTCTATTTCGAGATTGTTTAGCAAAGCAAGTGTTTTGTCACTATTAATGTTACTCACCCTTACACAAGGAATGTCTCTCTGTTTTGTCATTTGAAAAATGGTTTTGGACTTGGTAGCAGGTAAAAATTTGGCAAATACTGATAGCCCTCGAAGAAATATGACCCTTACTGCCTGGATCACAAACGGACCCACTCCGTACATGCCAAGCAATCTCTTCATATAGGCCCTTATTGACTCAGATGGAAGCTTAGGAGATACAAGTACAACCAATTCAACACTGTCGGCTTGAGCGTCAAAAAATCTATCCAAATACTTAGGTAAATAAATTGGATCATCAAGACAAATACAGGCTATTTTCAACTAATTCCCCCCCTATACCTTCCTAACAACAATCACAAATTGAGCCTGCTTGCTTAAAAGATTTTGCAAAGCATAAAATGCCTTTAACACGGCATTTTCGAATACATTGGTATTTATCTTCTCTAGGGGATATTCAATTTTTTCAAAATAGACTTCTTGCATTCCATAACTACCTAATAGTGTCTTGAAATTCTCCTCATTAAAATAAGAACGATTGTGCCGTATGAAGAGTCTTTCCATGGGATATCTAAACATCCCAAAAGAAATGAAGTATAAAAACTCAGCCAAACTTCCCAACAGACAATCAAAATTATCCGTTGTGAAAAGCATCAATCCATTTCTTTTTAGTAGGCGATAAGCCTGTTCTATATTTTCTCTTGGGTCCTGTACGTGCTCGATTGAATCCCAAAAAGTAATTACATCAAAAAACTCATCTGCCCATATGTTTTCAGATAAATCACCATTGAAAATGTCAAACCCGTATTTATCTCGTGCATAATCTGCTGCAAATTTCGAAATTTCAGCCCCATAAACACTCCATCCTCTTTCCTGTCCCACCTTCATGAAAGTACCTAAAGCGGATCCAACATCCAACAAACTCCTTCCAGAAATATGACTCTCAATAACAGCAAGGTATTTACTGAAATTTTCAATACTTGGATCCTGTTCGTATGCAACAAACTGACTTGCAAAGGCTTGCTCTTGAACATTTTTATAATAAGGTTCAGAAAACATCTCTGCAGCATCAGCAACTTCTGCAAAAGTTTGATTGAAGCTAAAATTACATGTTTCACAATAGGCTATACGATGGGTCTTAAGAACGTACTGATTAGAGGTTCCCTTACCTTTACACAACGGACAAGCTGTCATGAGCAAATATCCTGACTGGAAGATGTATTATCTGACACTATTAACTTTTCAAAACTGGTAACATAAATGTCTTTTCTCTCAATTACTTCCTTTAATCTTTTATCGCATACCGCTTCCAATTCTTGATCCCAGTCGAAGTTCCAGGAACCATATTTGTCTAGAGTCTCACGATCTCCTCTTCCTGGATGAACCCCAATTTCAGTTATTCCACTACCAATACCAATAATTAAATGTCTCAATTTCTCATAGTTCATTACCCCGCTTTCATCCATTCCTTTAAATTGAAAAAATGGAAAACCTGCATCGTGAACTTTTCTCTTAAACCTACGAAACAACAGATCTACGGGAAGATAATACCGATTAAATTCATACATCCTAGGCAAACGGATATAAGGGATTCCATACTCTTTCGCCAATATTACTACGAGTTCCGATACTCCCGGAAACAAATGTACATGCTGGTGACTATCAATATGCGTTGGAATAAAATTTGAGTGCAACAATTTTTCAATTTGACATCTAAACTCGCACTCAAGCTGCTTGAGGACCTGACTCCTCGCATAGATCATTCTTGCAAATAAATGATTTCTATTTTTAAAAAATCTTCCATCCACATCCAAAATGAGCGGTGTTTTTTGCGCATCAGCTAGGGGAACCTCCCCATCAACAACCGTTAAATGGATTCCAACAGATGTCCGAGATAGTCTCTTCAATTGGTCAGCAGCATAATCAAAACACGAGCTATTAGTAATAAATGAAACATCAGATAGATATCCGTTCTCTAATCCATACACAATGCCATCAGTAATCCCCTTAGTTAACCCATAATCATCCGCATTAATCACTAATTTTTTAGAGGCTCTCATCTGTATTTCAACTATTAAAAATATCCGCCATGCATTAGAAAAGACGGACTAAGTAGATCCAGATAAAATCAATTATGAACAATGGGTGAGGATTTTAGGGAGACAGGGTCCTCTTGAAATCTGAGTAAAAGCGATCTAGAACTTTACGCTATTTTCTCTGTCTTTTCCCAACCAATTTTTTCACTAACAACATATAGCGGTCGCTGTTTTACTTCACTGTACATTCTCGAAATATACAGGCCAACCACTCCAATAAAAATCAATATAATTCCACACAAAAAATGCAGCGAAACAAGAACCGATGCAACACCCGACACAAATGCGCCCTCTGCAATCCTGAGGTATACGAAATAGAGACCCAAAGCGAAACTAAATATCGATACAGTACAGCCTAAATAAATAGATATGAGGAGTGGCACATTTGAAAAAGATACGATCCCATCTAACGCAAATAATGCCATCTTTGCGAAAGAATATTGTTCCTTGCCTGCATGTCTTTCATCAGCAATGAAAGATACTGCTTTTCGGTTAAATCCAACCCAAAAAACAAGGCCTCGGAAAAAACGATGTCGTTCGCGGATTTCCTTGAACACATCGACCACTTTACGATCGAGTAATCGAAAATCGGAGGTGTTCGGTTCAACTTTGGTATCCGAAAGACGATTCAACAACAAATAGAACAGAGAAGATGTGATCTTTTTGAATCTCGATATATTTTTTGTTGCTGTTCGTACGGTATAGACAATTTCAAATCCTTCTCTCCACGATTCAAGTAACTCCTCTATGAGTTCTGGAGGATGTTGCAAATCTCCATCCATCGTTACCACCGCATTTCCTGCTGCAGCATCAATACCGGCCGTTATCGCAATTTGATGTCCAAAATTTCTAGAAAAACTGATAACCCTTACCCGATTATCTTGAGAACTAAACTCCTTTAGAATTTCAAATGACTGGTCTGCGCTACCATCATCGACATAAATGATCTCAAAGGTTACTCCACACTTATTGAGCGAAGCTACTAACCTTTGCTGGAGCTGATCGAGATTATCTTCCTCATTTAGAATAGGAACAACTACCGATATCGTGGGAAATGTACCGAGTTCTTTGCTACTCACACTACTCATTTATAAAACACTCCACATAGGTCTTCCAAACAACTACTCACCAGACAAACTCTATAGCTCCAAGGACACTGAATGGTGCAGATGCTTTCTATCATCAGACTGTTCAACTTTCCCCGAAAAACTCTTCATGAAATGCATTGGAAACCAATATTGACTAGTATTGACCTGAGCTGCAAATGTGAAAGGTGATTGTGAGAAATCTTGTATAGGACTAGCTGAAAAAATATGATCTTGAATTGTTAACTGTGACTCATTCACCTCTATCTCCCTTTGCCAGCGTACAGTCCCCTCTCCCCTCCCTATAATAAAGCGACGTCGTAAAGCCGAGTCAATACGAGAAGTAACAAAATGGAATTTCCTGAAAATTGTCTGATAAAAGAGAATACCTAATTGCATTATGGAATTTGCTAGTGGCAAAGGATATTTCCACCGCTTCATAAAGCCGGATATCACTATTTTGAGCACTTCGTCTTGAACCTCGTATACACACTTAACTGATGAATCAAATGCTGACGGAGAAAAAACCACCTCTTTAGTACGCACACTAAAATTAGGTATAAATTTTGTTTCTTTCATTCTACCTGAAACCCTAACGCATCCCCCTCTTTTCCCAGAAATTTGAACTACAGAATCCTGATTAATTGATCTCTTTACAGCATAACCAGCTTTCGGCATCCAGTGGATCTCCGGTTGCACCGGACAATTACCTTCACTATCAAGTTCACCAAGATAGAAGCACTGCACAAAACTGGAACCATAGGTGCACAAATAGCGATCATCTAACGATTTTGAATCTACAACCTGTCCAGATTCTATTCCACTCTGTATCGCTTGAAGCAAGAAAGAACTCTTTTCAGGTTCCAGATACCCAAAGTATCTAATCCCAAACGGCAGTAAAAACGCTGTGTTTCGACTGCCTAAATTTACCCCAGAAGGACTAAACTCAGAAATTGTGTCAAAAAGAACCTTTATCGCTTCTCTCGCTAACTCTTCAAACTGAGTATTCATCTCCGATCCAACACTGTGGGCCCTTGCAAGATAGTCCAAAGTAACTGTTGTATAACCGAAATCATACCCCCCATACTCAGCTAACCAGGATTCCTCATTGTCCAGCATCAAATAGGTCTGATCCAGAAGTCGTTGTGCCATCTTTAGCAGATTAGAATCCCCATTTAACTTACTAACGTTCACGAGAGCAGCAATAGCTGCACAATTCTGATTTGCACAAAATTTTGATTCTCTCTTAGAAAGCCAAGAGGAAGACTTTTCAATAGCTGGCAATAATATGTCAACGGTCGATTTGCTCCATTTATTTTGCAAAAATTGCAAAGCTGACGAAACGTGATAGAGCGAAAACGCAGTTCCCACAAAACTTGCCTCACCCTGATAGTTCTCTTGTAGTGAACCATCACTTCCTACACTTCGAGCCCAAAACAAGGCATTCGCAGAAGAAACTTGCTGAAAGGTATCCACCTTACTCTCAGACAAATCTCCATATTTAGCCCACAGAGTAAATAAGAAACTAAGATTTTGAAATGTGCAAATGGGAAATCCTCTTACGCTCCTATAGTGCCAAAAATCACGATCTCCACAACCAAAAGTGGGAGATAAAGGATCAAGATCTACAAGACTTAAAAAGCGTGATTCAAAGTCTCTTAACTCGTAATTTGTCATTTATCTTGTGACCCATTTGGGAAAAATCGATAAGCAGGAGTTTGTGCCATAGATTTCCACTTGCTTCTAAACCATTTAAAGGCACGTCCCGTTAGACCTAAAGGCAGTTGGCGTATAAACCAACGAGCACTTTTAGTCTCACCGACTTCAAAGGCTGCGCCTACGATCAAACCCATTAATATCCGACGAAGTGGCACCCCCTCAATTCTCAAATGATACTCGGGAATACAACGGCCTAACCCCCTCCATAAAACTGATCTTATCCAGGCTCCAATCTTCTTGTTATCAATCATGTGACAGTGCATAGAAATCACTTTTTCCCTTGAAACCTCTTGCTCAGAAATCAATGCTCCCTTTGCAATACATTCGTTAACCACATCTTCTCCTTGAGATGTTCTCGTAACGATAAGAGAGTAACCTTTACCTCTTTCTTCGTATTCTGGAGCCCATGCATCAGCTGCTGATATATCTGCTAGTTCATTTGAAATATCCGAACACACTTGACACCTTTTAACCGTGTAAAACATGGTCATATAATTGGCATAAAACTTTTCTAAATGAAATTCTCGACCATCAGTTAAATTTATAAGCAGGTGTCCTGGCCACTCTCCTGCACGATACTGAATTCTCTGTACAAGAGATAAATCTTGCACCCCAAACTTCAAAAGAAAGTCCTTGATTGATGTAAAGTGCTGAATCGATCCGCAATAGGAGCCAATTAGCAAACTTAACCCATTTGCAGCTTTGTTACCAAGGCGCTGCAGTTTCCTGATTGAATGTATCTGGCAAGGCAATCCAACATATGCATAACGTCCAGGAGAACTCTCAACTTCATTCAATATAGTGTTCACAGGTGCAACACTGTATTTACTCTGAGCTGCTTTGATTAACTCGGTAGTATCTCTGACAATAACGGGTACCGGTTGCAGGGGTTTATCAGGCTGATCCACTAGCGTTAAAACACCATCGATGCGGCCCTCTCTCAACAGAAAATCTAAGATTCCAGTAATTATTCCACCACTAGATCCCCGTCTTCTTATGTCGGGATTAGCCGAATATCCAATATGGTGGCGAATAGTATGTCCCATCAAATAGTCAGAAGGCTGCTCTCCAAACACATGTTCATTTAAAATGGGGAAGTCTACGTCCTGTCCAGGACAACCACTTAGACAAGGTGCCGAGCAATCCACACATACCTCTTCAGCATTTCCATAAAGATCTGGAATGCATTCGCCGAGCGGGTCTCTAAGGTACACAGCTTTCTGGGGACAAACCCCTATGCAGGAACCACATCGTGTGCACAGTTCCTGATCAATAACTTGACTTCTTAAAGTCTCAAAATCGCTCACTTGAACTCCAAAAACTAGTTGTTGAAATACTTATTAGAAGTGTGTGAAAACCAAACATCAGCAGAACTTGACTAAGCTCATCCGTTATTTTCGGTAAACCTTTGACCAAAATTGTTTCGAATTGCAGACACTGTTTCGTCGATATGCTGCTCTCTTGAAAATCCTACAACCACCGACTTGACCTCTTTAAACCCAGCCAAGTAACCGTATGCCGCTTCTGGCAACAGTTGTCCAGAAGCAAGGGTGTTCATTGCAACCAAAGAAACGTTTGAATCTCTCAAGGCTTTTTCACATTGCTCTTTCGAGGGATTCATATAAAAACCTGCACCATTAAAGGAAGCCATAATTGGTACATTTTTTTTGTGAGTGCTATCAAGAACAGAACAAAGAAGTGAAAGATTTTTTGTAGCCAAACCAGCCCGTGCGCCTGTGCTCTTCTGTACATGTTCAATAAACAACTCCAGCGCTTCTTTTGCACCAAGAGAAACAGCAAGATCGGTTAGTGCATCGTGTAAAAATACTGTACCGAGATTAATATCCTTAAATGGCAGCAATTCAACATCAACCAACAGACGCAACACATCTTCCAAATTTTTCCCCAAAATTCCGCTTCCACCCCTGAGAAAAAGTTGTAGTTTTTTACTGGTACTCGCCTGTCCAAGGATATCAGTTAACATTCCAATCATTCCCTTTACATTCGCACCTCGTACATACTTTTGCATGTAGGGAACCAGAGGATGTATTCGCCAAGCACGAAGACTTGTTTCATTCACAATGGCATCACATAAGGGGCGTGCCCGAGGGTGAGTAGACATCATCATGGCTTTGACTCCATTTGAGTCAGCGTATTTTAGAACGTCAATAATCCGCGCAACATCCTCAAACTGGAGAGCCTTTTGATTACCCCGCTTCTGCGACAAGTGATCGACGCCAAAGAAAGGATTATGACCAACAATAATTGAATCGTTCATGGCTAGGTAATTGACAAAACTTCCTCAGGAGCACCACGTCTTCTAGCCGACTTATAGGCTGCATCTATAGTACTTTGAACCCTCAGTGCTTCTTCGATTCCAGGTGTTGCCAACTGGTCATTCTTAAGAGCATTCAAAAAGTGAAGATCTTCTCTGGTGTATTGTGGTCCGCCAATATCGACTTCTACTCCCCTATAAAGATCTACCGCGGTTTGACGCGTCCAACCTGCAGAATAATTTTCAACCTCTTTATCCAAATAGAATTCCAAAGTGTCATCACTTACTATGATCAAACCATTTTCTCCCTGTATTTCGATTGAGGTCTCAACAGTCCTCCTAAAACGTCTACTCCAACAACAATCAACCCAAGCGGTCAAACCAGATTCAAATTCCAGCATCAGATGTGCAGAATCTTCAATTTTTTCAGAATAGAGAGATGTTACACGTGCATTAACCGCAGCCACTTTACCGAAATACCACAGCAAAAGGTCGATCAAATGAGACCCCTGACTCAATAGAACTCCCCCACCAGAAATTTCAGGATCGTATCTCCACCCTTTTCCCTTAGTAAACACTTGTCCAACATGAATTCCCACTTCCACCCTCATGATTTCGCCAAGGACATTAGACTCAAGAATTTCTTTAACTTTCGCAAAGGTATCCACAAAACGAGTCATAAATCCAATCATGTGAATAGTAGGATGTTTGGCCAATTCTTGCATAAGTGGCTTTGCTTCTGCTGATGATCGCGCAAGCGGTTTTTCCATAAAAAAGGGGACTCCCAACTTTACACACTCCGTAGCAATTTCAATGTGAGTGGAAACAGGAGTTGCAATGACAACAGCATCTACCACTGAAGACTTTAAAAGTTCTCCACAATCCTTAAAGGTTTGTGTCGATGACAAAAAATGCTTAACTGCACTTCTTGGAAGTCTCGCGGGCTCAGCAACTGCAGAAACAACACTACCATCTAGAGCATTGAAGATAGCAGTATGCAGTAATCCCATTTTGCCAAGTCCAATTACGCCAAAACGAATTCCCATCAATCTACCTGCGTAATAGTCTCATTAGGGTTGTTATGTTCCTGCACAGTCTGTGATGGATGGTTTCTATCTCCACTCATAAAATCTAATCTATCAACTCGGGATTTAACGTTTTTAATTAATTCTGCCAAAAAACCAACCGTGAAAAGTTGGAGTCCAACAATAACTAACAGTGCAATCATTACAAACGAGGGAAGTCTGCTAAACATAGCCTTAAACTGAAAACTTTCTTGCCAGCAAACAACGAGGAAATAGGAAAAAGCTAAAGTAACTAAAGCACTACCGACTGAGTACAGCCATTTAACATGAACTCCTGAACGTATAAGGAGTACAGGTAGCGTATACATAATATACTTAGGAATAGATCCTACTACCTGGGATCTGCCGTGCTTTCTCTTCCTCCAAATCGATGCAATCTCTTTTATACGGAACCCTTTTTCATGAGCATCAATAATCGTCTCTTGAACGTAGGTATGGGTCCCAATAATATCCAATTCTCTTACTACATCGGCCTTAAATGCCCGTATCCCTCCATGTGAATCAGTCAAGGGCAGGCCCGTAAATCGGCGAAGAATCCAAGACAAGACGACAATTCCAAATCTATTTCTCCATCGATAACGGTACTCAATCAGTCCGGGCTCAAGAAATCGAGACCCTAAGACCATATCCACCTCTCCTCTCTCAAGTGGTCCCAAAAAATCTTTAATCTCTGCAGGATCAGATTGCCCATCGGCATCCATGGAAATAATAACGTCACACTGAAAACGAAGTGCTGCTTTGAGCCCTTGCAGCATTGCATATCCCAGTCCTTTTCCACCTCCAACCGCTACATGCACTCCCATTTCATGTGCCAACTGCCGAGTATTATCATGCGAATCATCCGCGATGATAATTACAGGCTCCCTCAAATTTGCACTCCGAAAAGCCTCTCTTAACTCCTCAACCACATCACGAAGAATTGGCTCTTCATTTTTAGTCGGAAGCACTAAACAAATCTTCCAACTCTCACACGTACTTTTATTGCCTAATTTAGTTGTTTTCATAAGATTTTAAGTTGTTACAAATAAACCGATTCTATTACTTGCGACTATTCCGAATGGATGTGAACAACTGGAATTTCTCCAGACAAATCCTCTATTTTCCTTGTCAGATCAAGCACTGCTTTTATGGAGACCTTGTAGTCTAATAATTTTGTGTGATCAAATAAGTCTTTTCCCCAAATAACAGCTTCAACTCCTGAAAGTGTTTCTGCAACAGTCTCACATTTCACTGCACCCAAGTGAGCCATATAGCTTTGATAATACTCTAGATTTTGTCCAATAAGGGATCCAGTATTCACATCAGAATCAAAAACTTTGAGAGAATACCCCTTGCCCAAAAGCTGTTCGGCAATTCTCAGATAAGGACTCTCTCGCAAATCATCTGTTCCATCCTTAAAACTGAGACCAATTAAGGCTACCTTTCTAACTTCAAGTCTCTCAACAACTTCTAGAGCTTCTGAAATTATCAATTCGTTACTTCTTAAGATGGAAGACAGTACAGGCACCTCAATTCCTGAAAGTGAAGAAAGACGTTGAATAGCCCTAAGATCTTTAGGCAAACAGGAACCACCAAAGGCAAATCCTGGTCGAAGATATTTGTCAGATACATTTAGATTTTTGTCACGACAAAACAAGTCCATAACTTCAAGAGCATTTGCGCCAAATACGGATCCTAAATTTCCAATTTCATTGGCAAATGAAACCTTCAATGCATGAAACGCATTACAAGCATACTTTAATAGACAAGCCGTCCCAGGAGATACTACTAAAAACTCAGTGTCTAAGGGCCTATACAACTCTTGAAGAGTCTGCACAGAAAGATCATCTTCTGTACCTACAACAACATAGGGAGGCTTTAAAAAATCCTGTATTCCCGATCCTTCACGTAAAAATTCAGGATTTACTGCTAAACCGATGCTTTTTGTATCCCCTTGATATTGCTTAAAAAGAGGCTCTAGTTCCGCTGTAAAAGCATTTCCTGGAATTGTGCTACGAATGGCCACAACATAAGAGCCGGTACATTGTGGCAAAACCTCTCCTATCCCTTCCAGAACCTTTTTGACATAACCAAGTTCAGATAAACCATCTGCCCGACTAGGAGTACCAACACACACCAACGCCACTGAACTAGCACTAACAGCATCACTTGTCGAATCTGTAACAATTATCTTTTGCTGTTCCAAATAACGACCAAGCAATTCATCCAGACCTGGTTCAAATACAGGACTCCGCCCCAACTTCAGTTGATTTAACTTTCCAGAATCAATTTCGACTAAATAAACAATATGGCCAAGATCGGCCAAACATGCTGCCGTTACAGATCCAACATACCCTGCACCAAAAACGGCAACATTCATGGTGTTGTCCCAAACCTTCCCAGACTGCGAGTATAGCTATAAGATTTGGCTATACCTCTCAGGCATTGCAACACTACACGAATTAACTGCGGCTCAATAAAGGGGAGGCGCCAAGTTACGCTAGCCATAGAATCACGATTGTGACATGCGAGAAAATCCTTCACATCAGACGAAACAGCACTGACCAGAAGATCATATCCACGATTATCTAAACGATCTAACATCCATCTAATAAACCAATGAAGGTCCAATTCTCTCTTCGTAAAACGGAATTCAGTCTTGTAAGAATTCCCATTTAATATAGATCGAACAACGGCATTAGCTCCCTGAAAACCTGTAACACTCCCTCCAACAGTAGTTATTTTTACATGACCAGCCGCATCGCCGACTAAATAGAGAGGTAAATTCTCAACATTTCCCCACGGTTGGAAACCAGGATGATGCATAGCCACTTTGGCACCCTGATAACTATTAGGTTTGAGATTTTGACGATTGAGAAAATCAGCAAGAAGTTCACGGGTTTGTGTGCCGTCATCACCAACCAAACCAGCAACACCTTTTTCAGAAGACTCAGGAATTAACCAGTAAAAAAACCGTGTTTCTTCTGAATCAAACCAGACCTGTGTCACGTTTGGATCCCAACCTAAAGGCAAAGCAACCTCTGCTTGAACAATAGGAACTGAGGAAGGAAGCACCATCCCAGCAGCACGAGCTACACTGCTGTTGATCCCATCAGCTCCAATAACAGCCTCAGTAGCAAAAACTGTACAAGAACCACGGTTATGGAAGTGGATCGGCACAAAAGATTTATTTCCATTTGATCGATCTACATTTGACCCAAAACTAACAAAACGGTGACCTAGAAAAACCTCAGCGCCTGCCTCACAAGCTTTGGAAAGAAGCCACTGGGTAATCTGGGCACGATCAACAATTAGATCAGGATCATTAAGTTGGACCTCTCTGGTAACACTTGCAGACGAAAGCCTCATCGTACCAGTACGATGAAGAATCATATCTTCGGGAAATTCTGGAAGTGTCCGACGTAGCTCGGGAGTGACAATGAGGGTACGACGAGCAGGCCTAATTTTTTGCTGTCGGTCAAAAATAGCAACTTTCTTGCCGGCTTTCACAAGCTTTTGGGCAGCATGAAGACCGGCAGTGGAAGCTCCTATAACAACTACATCAAATTGCAAATTGATTTACCTTACTAATCTCAATAATTTGAAAATTTATCTATATCACGGAAAAGATTCAATAACATATCATCTTAATCAATAAAACAAGATTCGGAAAAATTTCAAACTTGAGTATCAAACAATCCCAATAGTTGAGACAACGGAAAGTCCATTTTTTTCAAGCTTAGCCTCATCTCTTGACTCCGACTATGGGAGGTCAAAATAACAATATCAAAAGGGTTCCCTTGCAAATAACCGGCTGAAAGTTCCGTAGGATGGACAACATCGTAATCAAGAAATTTTTGACCAGCTTTCTCATCATCCACAACACCCACTAACTGCAAATCCCGACTAGCAACTACAACATAAGCAATCTGGGCAATACTACCAGCACCATAAAAAACCAATTGTTTTTGGGACTGATCTAACGAGTCGATTCTAGCAGAAATTTGAGCTCTAATCTCATCATAGACATCAACTTTTTCTTCTAGATGGAGCCGGGAAAGACGTAGTCTTTCAACCATTCCAGCACCAGTCAACTTATACGTTGTTTTGCCTCCTGCTGCAGTAAGATTTACCAAATCCATATCTACCAGTTCTTGAAACGTATTGTTAACAGTCCCCAATGCAACACCAAGCTTTTCAGCCAAAAGACGTTGAGTTAGTCTTGGATTGGACTCAATTAGAGTTAAAGTCCTAAGCATTCTAACTTCAATAGCTTTCACTACAAAAAATCCTCCACTTTCTAAAGCGACCTATGGATATAAAATATTTTCTCTTGTGAGTAAGCCTATTAGGCCCCATATTTTGCAGATCGGAAATATGTTTGAACAGCAAACTGAGATAGTGCGCAGAACGCGCTTCGCGCCCGTCACTTACATTCTGCGGAAACCCGCTGAATCAAAAAAAATCAGACATAACCCCAAATGATCTAGAGCTGAAAAAAAACTGCTCTCGTTATAATGGAGTCAATAAGAACCAGTAGTTGTATCAACAACTAGCCTGTTCAACTATTGAACATGCTAGCATTTGGATGGATTGTTAAGCAATGACAAAAAACTTAACTAGTCAATTTGAATATACTCAAACAGAGGCCATTTTCGATAGACCCATGGTCAGATCATATGAAGGCTCAAACCCCAAATTTTTTTTAATTGCCTCCACATTAGCAAAAGAGGCTCTTGCATCTCCTGCACGAGCAGGAAGATGTTGGGGAGACCAATTTCTACCGGTAATCTCTCCTATTCGGGCAGCTAAATCATTTACAGATGTAGTAGCTCCAGCACCCACATTGTAGGATTTTCCACAAGCAATGTCAGCGGCTCCAGCAGACAACAAGTTTGCCATTACCACGTCTTCGATAAAGGTAAAGTCCCTAATTTGCTTTCCATCTCCGTAAATTTTGGGATTTTCACCCTCTGCAGAAGCTTGAAAAAAACTAGGCACCACAGCGGCATAGGGCCCATTGGGATTCTGTCTTGGACCGTAAACATTAAAGTAGCGAAGACCGATTAATTGCAAAGAGTAAACCTGACTATAAATTTCCGCCAATTGCTCATTCATCTTCTTGGAAACAGCATAAGGAGAAAGAAGACTACCCTCTTCCCCTTCCTTCATGGGAGTTTTCAAACTATCTCCGTAAACGCTAGAAGAGGAAGCATAAATGATGCGTTTCACATCTGCATCCCGACCAGCAGCAAAAATATTAGCAGTTCCAGCCACATTCACTGAAATTGTAGTAGCTGGATCCTCCATAGAACGAGGAACCGATCCTAGAGCTGCCTGATGAAAAATATAAACCACTTCTTCACAGACTCTTTGGCAGACCTCAATTTGCCGGATGTCTCCTTCTACAAATTCTATCTGATCCATACAGTGACCAAGGTTCTCCAACCTTCCAGTCTCCAAATTATCTAGAACTCGGACTATTGCCCCTCTCTCGAGCAATTCATCCACCAAATGAGAACCAATAAAACCGGCTCCTCCGGTAACTAAAACCTCAATTTTTTCAAGACTAGGTATAGGCATTTTGAAAAACTCTTATCTCAACTATTCTTCTCTAATAAATCCATGACTCTTTAGATAGTCTACTACTAAGCGAGCATTAGACTTCCCAGAATTGATCACTGTGTTTAATACTATCTCAGAATGATCAGGAGCCTCGTAAGGATCGTCGACACCAGTGAAGTCTCCTATCTCTCCCTTTCGAGCCTTGGCATACATCCCCTTGTCATCGCGTTGCTCGCACACTTCCAACGGGGTATCAACAAACACCTCTACAAAGCGATTGGTACCCACCATGCTACGAACCTCATTACGGGTGGCTCTATAGGGACTCACGGCAGCACAAATCACTGTTCCTCCATGACGAACAATCTCTGAGGCTACATAGCCGATACGGAGAATATTAGTATCACGATCTTTCTTGCTAAAACCTAAGTCATTGGACAAGTGGGTACGCACTATATCCCCATCCAAAAGAGTGACCTGAGAACCATTCTCAATCAAGAGACCAGTTAATATTTCAGCAGTAGTAGATTTCCCCGAACAGCTCAATCCAGTAAACCAAATACAAACACCTTGTCGATGGTGTGGAGGATAGGCTTCAACAAGAATTCTGGCCACTTCAGGACGGACGATCCAATCAGGCAAGATCTTTCCTCTTTGGAGATACCTTTCACGGATTTCAGTTCCCGAAATACGAACAGTACGTTCCCCAGAAGAAATATTGGAAACTTCCTCATAGCAATTCTGTTCAGGCAAATATGCCATTTCATTAAAGGGAACCATTTCTACACCTAACTCTTCAGAAAATTGCTCTACCAACTCCTGGGCATCAGTTGAACCATAAAAGGGTTTGCCGTCAGAACCTGTTCCTGGACTAGCATGATCGCGGCCCACAATTAGGTAGTTAGCCCCGTAGTTACGTCGAATCAAGGCATGCCATAGTGCTTCTCGAGGACCAGCCAAGCGCATTGCCAAGGGTAAAAGCGCCAACATTACTGACTCATTCTTATAATAATTGGATATCATGGCCTTGTACGTACGCACCCGAGTGTAGTGATCTACATCTCCCGACTTGGTCATTCCCACAACCGGATGAAGTAATAGCGCAGCATCGTGCTTTCGGATGGCTCGTTTAGTTAATTCCTCATGAACACGGTGTAAAGGATTACGGGTCTGAAAAGCAACGATATTGCTCCGATCTAGTTGAGACAAATGTTGCCGAGTTTGCGCAGGAGAAAACCGAATATCCTGAAAATCAGATCGATGGGGCAACTGAATAACCTGAAGATTTCCAGAGATGTTTACCCTCCCCCAACGATGTATAGATGACACCATTGGGTGACGAAAATCCTGAGTAAGTAAAACTTTTTCGGAAAACTCTCTGACATCCCATTCGTAAATTTCCTCGATCGTTAAAACAGCTAATAAATCATTTTTCAAACTGCGTAACGCTATCTGTTTGTCGAGCTGAATATCTGGACTAGGACTAACTGGTAAGGTAATTGGCATCGGGAAAACACAACCACTGACAAGACGCATTTCGTCCAAAACCCGTTGAAAATCCTCTTGGCCCATAAACCCCTCTAACGGAGAAAATGCCCCCGTAGCCAGCAATTCCAAATCACATGCTAAACGTTCAGAAATTTGAATCGAGGGGAGATTTTCCCCAAAAACTTTCAGTTTTTCGATTTCCTGAGAACTCTCCAGCAGGTTTACCAACTGGCCACCGTATGGAGTAATTAGACTAGATGCTTCCGCCTTCATAGTTAGATGGAGTGTAGCTTTTTTCTCAGTGAGAGTTAAAGATTTCCTGATAAAGGTTAATCTTTTCTTGAACTGCTTTGATTTCGTGAACTGTTGGGTTTTTCGGATCAACAGCTGGTGGAAAACTCCCCAATTTCATAATGGCTGCCATCAAAAGCAGTCTCGCCTTTGCCGTAACTAAATTGTTGCCTTCAATGGTGAGATTATTTTCGATTACTTCCAACATACCTCCCTCGTCCCCTCGACTCACACGTACTACCGGCATACCGCTCAGAGCCGCAATTTCCAAAGCTTGAACCATAGACTCCTTAACATTGCCGTAAGGGGTAGTCCCCTCTAAAATAAATCCAGCCAAGGGATGTTCATTCAAATTTTTTTCCATCCTAGCGAATATTTCGACTTCCTGTTCGGGAAAAGAGTTGGAACTGTCTTTAGCCCAAGGATCATATCTGACAACCGTTACCTTGGGGATGGCCTTGCCTATTATCCAACCCTTATCGTCCCTAACTCTCACTGCAACTCGGGTTAATTGGCCATCCTTACTAGTTACCCCTCCGATCGTATCGGGTAGTTTTGAAAAATTAACCTCTGATTTCCAAGTATGACGAGTAGTGGGCTTAAACCAAAGAGTTACTGGACCTGGCTCACCAATCGTACCAATCACACCACCATAATCTCCGGCAGCTCTATAACCGCCCGGACGGGCGTCCTGTTTTTCTACTTGACGGGCGGTAAAAATTTGCTCATCCTGAACCATTACAGCACCTACTGCATCTCTTCCCTCTTGATCAGCCCATACCCGAGACAGGATATAATCTACTGAATCTATAATATTTCGATCACCATCATTACTCACCAAGCCATGGGCTCTTTGAGCCGCGTTACCACTGATAGGTATCTGTGTATCCACCAACAAATTCAACCAGTAAGTTGTATCCTGAATAGTGGGACTGCTCTCTAACCAAATGGCTCCAGCGTAATCGTTCGAATTAAGAGCCTTTTGCACCTGATTTACTACCTTAGCTAAATCTTCCTGAAGCGCTTCCCTACGAAAATGGTCTGGCGTGTAAGGGAAAAAATCTTCCCCTAAAATTTCCGGAGAAATATCTCCACTCCCCATATCGGTCCTCTCAGATGCAGCCAAACCCCTTTTATATCCCCCCGAAGGAACTACACGATAAAAATCAAACTCAGCTCGACTACTAAGCTCATTCCCCAACCCAGACCTAGCCTTACCGCCGATACCGCGATCAATTTCCTCAAAAATACGCGAGGCATCTGGATAGAAGGGTTGCCTGCATTTTTCCGAAGGTGCCCCATGAAAAACACAGTCATCATCCCACGGCTTGCCATCAACTTGCATTGCCATATAAGGGAACAAATAAAGCCCATCTTCTGGTTTCAAAATAACCCGATAAACAGGCTTATCTTCGGAAGACTGACGCTGCACATGAAATTTTCCACGGCCATCTATAAAACCATCAGGTGGAGCGTAAAGCTTGGCAGCATCTTGCTCCAAAGGATGAGCGCTAAACTGTTCAATGAAAACTTCTACCGGAACTGCCAAACGCTGAGCTGCTAAATGATCAAAACGGGCAAAAGTACCATCTGGATGGGTCCGCAATGGCAATCCAATCCGGGATCTAGCTTTGTTACTGGTCACTAATGGCGGACTATTCTGAATAGTGGCCAGAGGTCCAGAAAAGACAGCAATTCTAGGCCTTTTCTGAGCCAAAATTGACCAATTTAGTACTGCAATACTAAAAACGGCTACCACTAAGTATGTGATGAACTGTTTTTTCATTTTCTGTCCCCTTCCAATTTACTTCATATCTTAATTGCCTGCCTGCGCCTTTTGAGCATAAATATTCTGAGCTTTTCGAAAGAGTCGAATGATTTCATACTTGTGATCTAGTTGATGGAAAACTCCGTGTTGTTCTACTTTACGGATTAAATCATCAATCCAGTCCACAAAATAAAGAGCATCAGTCGGTGAAGAAATTTCCTGTTTCCCTAAGTAAGCATACACCGGGCTTGTGTGGGCCAATACTTGTTCGTCGGTCACCACCAAACGATGAGGAGCACCAATAACTCTTGCAGCAATCCAGGAACTGCGGTCAACACTTACTGTAGTTTCTATCCTAATATCGTGTTCGTTTTTTCCAGCCAGAATCGATTCCACTACACTCCCATTAACCACAATTTCCACCTTTTGCATAGGAGCAATCAGGCATCTGGCTTCAACTTTAATATCCAGAAGGACTGGTTCTGTGGATTGTAATTGCAAGTCATCTCCCGGCTGCTTACCGTTCACACTAAACTTTATTAGAGGCCCATTAGTAGCAAAGGTTCGCCCCTGTTTTAGATTTTCTAGCCAATTCTCATAATTCAGTTGCCCATTAGTTCGGACATACACCCGAGAACCGCCTGGAATGGGAGCTGTTGTACTATTAATATAGGCATCGGTACCAGCTGAAATTGGACACTTTAAACCACAATTTAGAAGCCGGTACCATAGGTCCAGAGCTGGCCACTCTGGATGTTGGCTAAAAACATCCACCGCGTCAATCTGCCCCAAGGCTAAATCCACTGGCAACTCATGAGCCCTTGCACCATCTAAACTGTTGGGATCAGTATCACCTAAATGAACATAGGTCACTACCGCCCCTTGCTCATGAGCCTTGACAGCGTGAAAATGGTGTGGAGGATAATCCTCTGGATAACGAGTTCCTGGCCAACCGGTGTAGAGGGGATCCACTGGTTTCTTAATATTCAGTAACGCCATATGACCATACAGCTTATGACTTCGTATTTCCTCACCCCAAGAAAGTAAATGCTTCTCGGTGGAAACTGAATTTAACTTTCCTTCTAAATACTTCTCATCCAAGACCCATGATCCCAATGAATTACTAATTAATACGTTACCAACATTGACATCTTCCCCGCGGAGGTGAAGCAGTACATCTTCTGGAGTAGCAGTTGGGCTTCCTGTCGAATTAGCATGAAAGTGCGCATCACCTGAATACCAACCCTCTTCGGACATATCCTGACCCAAATCGAGTTTGACTTCGACCTCCTGAAGTTTCCCTGCTTGAATTAAAATCTCTCGTTTTACCGGCTGATACTCAAACCCCTTCATCACCTCTAAGGTTGTCCTTCCCTCAGGAAGTTGTAGTTCGAAAGTATCGTCACCATAAAAAAAATATTCCCCACTCTTTTCACCGATGCGCTCCCAGGAATCTTGAGGAGCACGGACCAATCCATCAGCTCCCCTTAAATAGCAGCGTGCGGCTGTGGGTTCACCCTTGTGATCTAACAGACGAATGCGTAAACGACCTACCCTTTTTACATCAATAGAAATTGGTGCTCGCAAAGGCCTGTCACCTACCTGCAATTGCAACTCTGCTTGTTGCAGACCCGATTGGTTGGAGACCAAAGACATGAGGTATCCACGAGTAGAGTTTCTTGCAATACCTATTTGCTGCCTTTGTCCCTGCATAGCTGGCAACCCAGCCCAACTAGCAAAAATCAATGATGCCTGCTGTTGCATTTGGTTTTGCACGATTAATGGCAAAACAATTTTTTGTCCCTGAGCTACAGTTATAGATTTTGGGCTTTGAATCAAACGAGCCCTTCCCTTAGGACCTATAACCACCCGAACCACCTCTGGCCCATCCAAACGCCAGAAAGCCTTACTAACAATCTCATCTACTTCCTCCAACGGCAGATAATCAGTACCGGCAAACTCGGGACCTCCCCTAAACTGATACATGATCAACCCCCGAGCTTGCCCGGCAATCTCCATTAAAAGCTCTTTGTTTTGCCCATCTCGGCGTAACATTTCTAAAGCTATATTTTCCAAACTAGCTATTAAGGGACCTTCGAATTTCAACATTGGAGCAACAATCTTAGTGTAATTAACTGCTTGCTCAGCTGTAGTTATCGACCCCCCCAAAACGCATCCTAAAATCACAATGATTAAACAATATCGATAGTTCATAGCAATTCCCCCAATAGGATCGATTTAAAATGAAATGGTGTGCATCCTTTAGATAACATACTAATATTTATAATGGGCTTTCAACAATACTGTCTGAGCATAGTTTTCCATTTCGAAGATCTCAAGAAAATTGATCAAAAGCAAACAACACGACACTAGTTGTTACTCTGGGGACAATTCAGTAAGATGTGACGCTTGCAAGCTAAACTAAGGATGGCCGGTTTGCTGGCTGGGCCAACTATTTTCTCGCTCATATTGATCCTGGGCATTCCTCAGGGAATTTCCCTCAGTTCCAGAATTGTTCTGGCCACAGCTCTTCTCATGGCCATTTGGTGGGTCACAGAAGCTTTACCTATTTTTGCCACCTCCCTGATTCCCCTAGTGGTTTTCCCCATAGGCAAAGTCACCACAGCTAGCGAAGTTTCTACCTCCTACATGGACACTACCATCGTCCTGTTTATGGGTGGTTTTTTCCTAGCTATGGCTATCCAGCGGTGTGACCTACACAAAAGGATAGCCCTAGCCATCATCTCACTGCGAGGGGAGGACCTGACAGGTCTAGTATTCGGATTTATGGCAGCCTGTGCATTCTTGTCAATGTGGGTTAGTAATACCGCCACCGCTATTATGATGCTTCCCATTGCCACAGCTGTCATCGTCCAACTCCAGAGTAGTGGACTTGATCCAAAATCTCGATTTCCTGTAGTTCTACTACTAGCTGTTGCCTATAGTGCCAGCGTTGGAGGAATCTCCACCCTGATTGGAACTCCACCCAATATTGTTTTCACTTCTCAGTTTTCGGCACTCTTTCCCGATAGAGCAGAAATTAGTTTTGGCAAATGGATGCTAGTAGGAATTCCCTTCACAGTAGTCTTTCTATCAATAATTTGGTTTTTTTTGACTCACATTTATACTCGCCTGAGCAAGGAAAAATTCGAAGTAGCCAAAGAACTAATTGCTCAACAACGGATCAATTTAGGAGAAATGAATCGTACCCAAAAAGGAGTATCCATCATCTTTTTTTTAACGGCCGCAGCCTGGATTTTCAGGAGAGATTTAACCTTAGGGTCGTTTACTCTTCCAGGTTGGTCTTCACTACTGGGTGTTGCTGACTATGTTCACGATTCCACTGTAGCCATCGTGGCTTCTCTGCTTCTCTTTATGATACCCGCTGACTGGAAGAAAAGAGAATTTCTGTTGGATTGGGAATGGGCAGTTAAAATCCCTTGGGGAATACTGCTGCTCTTTGGCGGAGGCATAGCCTTAGCTCGAGGATTTCAAGTCACCGGTCTAGCTAACTGGATTGGTCAACAATTGGTATTCTTCAAGGAACTCCCGACACCTCTCCTAATACTCATCCTTTGCCTCATAGTGAGCTTTATGACCGAACTAACATCCAATGTGGCAACTATAACTCTATTCATGCCTATCCTAGCGGGAACGTCAATTGCCCTAGACATCTCTCCCGAATTACTAATGATCCCAGCCACTATGTCGGCTTCTTGCGCCTTTATGCTTCCAGTAGCCACACCACCTAACGCCATTGTCTTCGGAAGTCAGTACGTTACAATCCCTGATATGTGTAGAGCCGGGTTTTGGCTGAACCTGATAGGAGCTTTAATTATTACTTTGCTTGTCTATCTTATTGCCGTTCCCGTTTTTGATATACGGACTTGAGTCAAGAAAATTGGAGATATTTAAGTGGGTTTGGCATTGGCCATTATCTGTTCTCTCTCATTCGTCGCCCTGGACATACTCCGCAAACTCCTAGGTAGACATCTTTCTGCCATTCAAATCGTAATTGGAATTAACATGGGAGCAGCAAGTGTTTTCATGGGGGTCTTGATAGCAACCGGCATCAAGCAATGGGACATCACCTTTATTATGGTGGTTGCGGTCGAGCTAGTTGCACATATTGCTGCATCCATTCTATATGTACAAGCCGTTACCCTCTCTCCTCTCTCGTTGACGATTCCTTATCTGGGATTTACTCCGGTCGTAGTAACACTACTAGCCTATCCCCTTCTGGGCGAGGTTCCTTCTCTCCTGGGTCTAGGAGGAATCACACTGGTCGTTATGGGTACAATCGCTCTAAACTTGGGGAAAAGTAATCGATTATCTGAACTTTTGAGTTTACCTTTTCACGAACCAGGAAGTTGGAGAATGTTGGTAGTAGCTGGTATCTGGGGAGTCATGACCCCACTAGACAAAATTGCTATTGCCCACGGCTCAGAGGCACTACTCGCTTTCTCTCTATCTGCAGGTAGTGCTTTGCTCTTGGGCACCAAGTGTTTATGTGAAATTCCCCAAAAAACAATATCGACAAAGAAGAGCGGTTACATAATATTACTATTAATGGCAGCCGCCTTGGTGGCGGGCATAGCCGTAATGTCCCAATTTTTCGCCTATAGAGAACTACTAGTTTCCTATGTGGAAACTATTAAAAGAGCTGGCAGTTTGGTGTCTATAACAATTGGCGCTCTGGCTTTTAATGAAAAGGGACTAACCCAAAGCCTCCCGGCCACTGCCTTAATCATACTGGGCATTATCCTAATCACACTGTAAAAAGAGGGTCTAGAAGATTGTCTCTTTTCCCTTAACCAATATAAAATATCTTTCAAAAGAGGATTCCTGCCCATGCGATCTCTAAAACATACATACACTCAATTCATGTTCTTCTCCTTGACCGTTCTTTCCCTAACATCCATTGCACATCTGCCAGTCCGGGGTCAGAATTCCCTATTGGTCATCCGTGGGGGAGCCGTTGTAGATGTAGTGAAAGGACAAATACTCCAAGACCAAGATGTATTTATCCAAAATTCAAAAATCAAGAAGATTTCTACAAGAGGAAAACTGCATATACCCCCGTCCGCAAAAATAATTGAAGCGGAAGGGCAATACCTAATACCTGGACTGATCGACATGCACGTCCACTATATGGACTGGGTTCCTGAACTAACCGTTAATCACGGCGTGACCTCGGTCCGGGATATGGCTAACCAGATCACCTGGATTTTGGCCCTGAAACGGTCTCAGGAAATCGGCTTACTTGATCTTCAAGGAGTCGATTGGTTTTCTCGAACCGGACCTCGAATCCTAGTAGCCGGGGTCATTAACACTCACCCCAATGGCCAATCTCATCACTACCAAGCTACCAGTACTGGGGACGCTCTCAAAGCCGTCGACTGGATGCTAGCTGCCGGTGCAGATGCCGGTCTTAAACTCCATATGGGAATCAGCCTAGAGCATCTCCAGGCCATCTGCAAAAAGGCTAATACTTTGGGAATAAGAGTATCCTCTCATTTACCCCCAACCATCCCCATAAGGAAAGCAATTTCATCCGGCTTAGATGGTCTGGAACATTCAGCAGATTTGCCCAAACAAACTGAATCTCAAGCCCTATCTACCATCCAGACAATGATCAACCAAAACGTTTACTGGACTCCCACCTTGCTAAACAAGTGGAAGGATGTGGTAGAAATTACATCTAAAGACGCACAATACATACACTCCCTATTGAATGAACCCGGCTTGGCATATTTACCCGAAATAAAAAGAAAGGTTCTGAAAGTGCTCCATCCACTAGGAGGTAGAGCACAACTACAAAAAGGAAAACGCGCTCAGCAGTTTAAGTTTCTCTTCCGACTTATCAAGGCCTATGTAGACGGTGGCGGAAAGCTTCTTGCTGGCAGTGATACTCCCTCCCATTTTCTGAGTGGTTTTGCCCTACACCAAGAGATGGCGTTGTTTGTTGATCAAGTTGGAATGACACCACTACAGGCCCTGCAAACAGCCACGGTCAACGCAGCAGACTATCTGCAACGAACTGATCTTGGAAGGCTAGAGGTAGGAACCCAAGCCGACATAGTCCTACTGAGGAAAAACCCTTTAACCAACATTCGAAACACTAGGACTATTTCAACTGTCATTCTAGGCGGAAAAGCTATTTCCATGACTTATCATGCTAACTTTGTGCCTTTGATTATGAGGCCTATAATGCCTCATTCGAGAGTGTTTTATGGTCAAGAGTTATTGGAAAAGGAATAGCGAAAATTTCTATCTATTTTTCTCTAAAATGGATGGAACAGATTAGGCTCGGTTTGCATAGCCGCTAAGCGAGCTGCTTCGTCCAAAAATTGGTCCGGCCGGTATAGACGGCCCGAAAGCACAATCTGCTCAATCTGATCCAATAAGGTAATATCTTTTGCTAAATTACCATTAACAACAACTAGATCAGCTATCTGTCCAGCTTTAATCAATCCTCTGTCCGTAACTCTCAAAGACTCAGCAGCCAATCCTGTCGAGCAATGAATAGCTTCAACCGGTGACAGGCCCCCCTCTACCAACAACTCTAGTTCTCTATGCAAGCTAGGACCCGGAACTACTCCAGCCATCAAAACATCAGAACCAGTCAAAATACGCACACCCCGGGCATAAGCCATGCCCATAAAAATCTTCATGCCATCGACTACAGATTGGTTTTGAGCAATCTCCTGCTTGCTCAAAACACCCCACTTCGTAGAAGGAGTGTTCTTCCAGCGCTTGCGGGTCCCTGGGCTCAACAAACTGAAATTTGGATCTTCAGGATGATCGGGATGGTAACGAGCACCCGTCACCTCTTCAATCACCAAAGTAGGATCGATAAAAAATTTGTGCTTTCGTTTTTCCCAAGCATCAAGAGTTCGCTTGACTGCCCTTCCATTCGGATCAAAGTGTGCCCAATAATGTTTGCGGCGCATAAAAGGAATATCGATAGGATAACGAGCAATCACCTCAGGATCATCCAGAACCTCACTAGGTAACATACGAATATGTTCGATAACCCGGACCCCATGATCAATTGCAGCCACACTCGTCATGGTCATAGGAACGTGTCCCACAACATACAATCCGTGTTGTTCTGCATGACGTACAATCTGTTCGACAGCAGTAGTAGTAACCCAGTGATGGTGCTTCAAAAAATTTAGACCAAAGGCAGTCAGTTCTTCCAACTGCATCTGTAGTGCCTTCCCCTCTTTCAAAAATCTACGCTCAGCAAAGCTCCCATTCATCATGGGTCCACCAAAATAAACGGCTGGAACAGCTTCCTTACCAGCCAATTCACGCCTAATAGCAGCAATATGCCCAATCTCATTACCGGTATCTCTAACCGTTGTGATTCCATAAGCCAAAAGTGTTTTTAAAATCCAACGGGCCCGGTCCGACGTTCCCAAATGAGCATGCATATCGGATAGACCTGGAATAACAGTTTTCCCTTTTAAATCGATCCGCTGAGCCTCAGGCGCCGATACGGGCTCACCCTTCCCAATAGCCACGATACGGCCTCCTTGGACATGTACCCAAGCATCCTCCAATACTGGAGCCCCAGTGCCATCGATCAACCAGGCGTTGACCAATAATAAGGACTTTGCTTTTGAGGATGTCTCCTCCTGAGCAATTACTTTCAAACTGGCAGACATGGGACTACCCAAGGAAGTCTGTATAAAGGAACCGGGAACTAAGGAAAAGATAAAGAAGATTAAAAAAACAAATAGACGCTTTAGAAAATTCATTGTCCATCTCCTAAATTTTCAACTAGAGGCTCCCGAGAATTTTCAGGAACACAACGATAGACGATAGCGGCACCAATTAATAATGAAACTCCACCCACCAAAAAGGGAAGAGAAAAAGAAAATGCCGCCAGTACACCTGAAGCTAAAGGTCCCAATGCCAAACCCATCATAAAACCGGCAGACAAAATGCTCATCTGACGACCTTCGCCTCCTTTAGAAGACATATCAGCGCCCAAAGCATACGCAGGCGCAGCAATAGCAGCAACCGCAACTCCTTGTATTATTCTGATCCCGATTAACTGCAGAGTACTAGTGGCTGCTGCTAACAAAACAGTAGCTGGAGCCATTACAACTAAACCTATCACGATTAATGGTTTACGTCCGATTCTATCAGACAGTCTACCTAGCGGGATTTGAAAGAGTATACGACCCACCATGATAGAACTAAAGGCGAATCCAAAACCCAATGCATCTTGGCTCAAGCGTTGATTAAACTCGTTTGCAAGTGTCACCATCATTGAGGAATTAGCCGCCATCAAAAAAATTGCTAGGCTAGCACCTACGATACTTGCATTGAAGAGGCGGGGATCAATTAGACCCGTAAAAGCTGAAATCGTCTCCGAAACTTTCTTGGGAACTTCCTGGATCATGCATTGCACCAAAACTACAGCTAAAAACATAAAACCAGCAGCCACATAAAAACTAACATCAAATCCGTAGTAAACTTGTAACCCCCCCCCTATGAGTGGCCCCACTGCAAACCCCACCACACGCATCGTGTTGTAAAGGCCCATAGCTTCACCACGGGTTGATTTTTCAGTAACAGCCGCCATATGAGCTACAGAGGCCGACATAGCTAGTGCTCCTCCCACTCCCTGCAAAAAACGTAAGACCAGTAAAACAATAAAATTATCAGTTAAAACAAAAAAAAGCGTAGAACCAGCCATCAAAAGAAGTCCAGTTTGAATAAATAACTTACGCCTTCCGAAAAAATCACTCAAAGCGCCCATAAGAGGCTGCATCAAAGCACTAGTTATTCCGTAAATAGAGATCAAAATACCGATCAGTAACGGAAAAGGAAGCTTAAAAGCTACTTCTGGCAAAGTGGTAAAATAGAGTGGAATAAGAACAAAAAGACTACCGTTTCCCAGAGCATCAGCTAGTCGTGCCAACGAAAGAGCCAGCACTTCTCTATTTAAGCGATGTTTACCCCTCATTTTCAAAATCCCCTACAGAAATATTCCATTTTTCGAGAATACCTTTCCGACAATTAGGTTCAAAATTGGCAACTGTCACCCTTTAAGTCCGGAGTGAAAAAATTTGGAAACTTTTCTCTGACGATAGAAGCAATTCATTGTAACTGATAGAACAGACAGGCAGAAGTGGGACAAACAAATAGTTGCCCCCTTTCTCTGTATTTTTCTACTCTCACCTTGACGCATGGGAAACACGTTGTTAACTTCTGCAAAAGGAAATGAAAATTCTATCCATATTTTTCCTCCGTATCGCTAGTGGATTGTTGATGGTTCTGTGGGGCCTCGACAAGCTAGTTAACCCAGATCATGCTATGTTCGTTTCGAACACCTTTTACATGGGTCTGTTTTCTCTGCAGTGGCTTCTCCAAGTATTCGGTGTATTGCAAGTTTTGTTAGGGTTGTTGATTGTAGTTGGTTTCTGTAGACAATTCACCTACCCCCTACTGCTTCTCATCAACACCTGCAGCATGCTAGCCGTCTGGAAATCAGTCGTAGATCCCCTAGGGTTCTTTTTTGAAGGAAGCAAAAGACTCTTTTTCCCTTCCTTGATCATTTTCTGTGCAGTCTTAGTCCTGATTGCATTTAGAAAAGAAGATAAATTTTCATTAGATTCGCATCAGAATTCTTCCAAATCCAGCACATAAAAAATGCAAAATCGACGCAAATTTCTTCGAAACACTACTTACGGGACATTAGGGCTCCATATTTGGGAACAAGCCTTAGGAAAAGCATCACCCACTCCAACCCAAAGGACATATAGAGTCTTAACCCCAATTCAAGCTAAAACTTTAGAAGCCATTGCAGAATGCATCTGGCCATCTAGCCCGGAAGATCCAGGAGCTATCGAAGCCGGAGTTGTTACTTTTATAGACAGATCTCTTTCTGAGTTTGACCATCGTCTCAAAACGACCTACCAGAATGGAATTGCTTCTACTAACGCTTTCTCCCACAGCAAATTTGGGAGAAATTTTCCAGCCCTTTCTACCAAACAACAAAATGAAATACTATCAGCCATGGAACAAGGGAGTACTGAATCCCAAAAAATTTTTACCGATATTTCCCCATCTGAATTCTTCGAACTTCTATTAGCTCACACTCGTCAGGGACTATTTTCCGATCCATTATATGGAGGCAATCAAAATTTCATCGGCTGGAAAAGTATTGGGTATCCAGGTCCACGATTTCTTTACACCGCAGAAATGCAAACTAAGTTTGCTCCACTGGAGCTACCCCTACGAAGCATAGCTGATATGTAATCTATTTCTGCTGATATGCAATCTATTTATAAGGAGTTGTAATGTCCCGTCTGCTACCACTTACTGGCTTTGAACCCAGTCAAATTTTGTCCCCGGTTGAAGTTCTCGTAGTAGGAACTGGAGCAGCAGCAGCTCCATTAGCCAAAGAACTAGTGGATACTGGTTTTCAGGTAGTGTGTTTAGAAAGAGGTCCTTTTCAGCGAATTAACCCTGACTTTGCCGGACGTAATATGTTTGATGAACTGAAAATTGCCTATCGCCGGGATATGCAACCACAAGGAAGGGATCTTTACGTCACCTTTCGAGACGATCTGAAAAAAAAAGCTACTCCACGACCTTATCGCATGCGGGTAGGAGTAGGTGGTTCAATTGAACATTGGGCAGGTCAATCCTGGCGCTTTTACGAGGAGGACTTTGCTCTAAGATCACAAGTTATAGAAGATCGTTATCGTGATTTAGACCTCTCTGATCTTTTAAAAAACGAGGGAGCCTCTGTACAAGATTGGCCATTGACCTACAAAGAGGTTGAACCTTTTTACGAAAAAATAGAATACGAAGTCGGTGTAGGTGGACGTCCAGGAGTTCTATCAACCAATGGCACCCTAGATCGCTCCCAAGCCAGACTATTTGATAGCCGCAAGCTCGGCAGAGGGCAAGACACTGAACAGGGTGGTAATATTTTCGAAGCAGTTCGACGTAAAGGCTATCCTTTTCCACCTCTACGGGATAATCAGATTGATATTACTTTCCGCAATACCATACGGGAAATGGGACTTAGCAGTTTCCATGTCCCTACAGCCATCACAAACGAAACCTGGACTAGCGAACTAGGAGTCGACCGAGCCGGTTGTAGCTACTGTGTATTTTGTGCGGGTTACGGATGCTGGAACGGATCCAAATCGAGCACACTCTCGGCCTTTCTCCCTTACCTGGAGAAAAAAAATAACTTTTCAGTACGTACCTTCTGTGACGTCTTCCGAGTCAATACTAAAGACGCTGGAAAAGGACGCAAATTAGCTACCAGTGTGGATTACTTTGACGCCTCTGGAACGGTAGTTCGGCAACCAGCTCGAATTGTGATACTGGCTGCCTACCCTTTTCAAACCACTCGTATTCTCCTCAATTCAGGTATTGACGGGAATCTTACCGAAAGCGACGAAGTACTGGTTGGCAAATACTTCATGAACCGTCAGGAAGGTGCCACAGCGAATGTAGCCTTTGACAGTCACGTCCTAAATGGTTACGGCGGACCGGCCGTACAGCGTCGCGGCTGCGAACACTTCAATGGTGAGAATTTTTCCGAAATCAAATTAAAGGAACTGTTACCCAAAGGACAATTCTTTTTACGCGGTGCATTCATTGGATCTCCTAGCCAATGGTTGCCAATCCTAGTATCCAACATGACTCCACCGAACATTCCCTCTTGGGGAACAGACTACAAGGAATATCTACGCAAAGGCTTTAGTCGCTTTATGGGTCTCCAGTTGCTGGTTGAACCTCTACCATATGAAGACAAGCAACTCGACCTGGATCCTACACACAAAGACCGCCATGGCATCCCTATTTGCCGAATTACTAATCCCCCTCATGAAAATGAACGCCGTATGGTTCAATTCATTGGACAGAAAGGCCAAGAAATTCTCACTCAAGCTACTCGGTTGTTTGGAGGAGGACAAGTATGGGGAGAGTCTTCAGTTCGCATGGCTCACATGATGACTCACGATACTGGAGGCACCCGCATGGGAAGTAGTCCTGACAATTCGGTTACTAATCGTTATGGCCAGATGTGGCAGGTTCCCAATCTATTCCCAGTAGGGGGTTCACTCTTTCCTAGTATGTCTGGACATAATCCAACCCAAACTATCTGGATGCTCTCTTCTTGGGTGGGCTCAGCCATTGCTCAAAAATGTGTGGATTTTGAAAACAGTGAACGGCTAAGTCAGAAAGGTCCGCAAGCCAAACGCAAAAACAGAATTTAAAAAACACAACCTATTGTCTCATAAACAGGGCATGCAAAAGGCTTCCGTGGGATGGTCCAATGTCTTGGATATTCGCCTTCTTGAAATTGTTAAGCGACTGGCTTAAACGTGATGGGCCAAAGTTGTCCTCGATCTGATCAAAGATAGCCATTTGGTCCTGATCCTTAATTCGATTTCTTGATATTTCTGCAAACTCAGTACAATCTTCGCGCCCGAGTATACGACCAGCCATCTCAAATGCCTCAACCGCCCTAACATTCCATCCAGCAAAAATACGCCGATCAATAAAAGGACAAGTCTTCCGTTGCCTGTAAGCGTAAAGCGAATTCTTCCCTCTTTCTATTCTTTGTTCAATAGTAGAATCAGATTCTTGGGAAAAATTTTTGGCAATTACTGAGGCATCCAATGCACGGTAAGGAATGTTGTTTACTCCTGGCTGAAAATGGAAGTGATGTCCTATCGCTTTAACACAATCTACTGGTACCGCTTTCATAACATCCTCTGTTGTCCAGATATAATACTCCTCATCGGCCGCCTGACTAGCGTAGAACCCCCCACTTTCCAAATCACAAAGTTCACAAAAAAGATAATCAATCGTCCGGGAAGCAATCTCAGCAAAAAAAGAATTTCCACTGACCTTGTAAAACAAAAGGTACAGTCTTAACATTTCAGTGTTATCACACAGCAGCTTCTCGAAACTGGGAACTAGCCACATATCATCATGTGTACGCCTAAAAAAACCGCCTCCAATCTGGTCAAAAACAGCACCTCTTCCCATGTGGATTAAAGTCTTCTCCACCATAGGCTCAAGATCTTGCTTTCCAGACTGGGCCACTGCCAAAAAGAGTTCCAAAGCACCCGGCCAAAGACGTTTACCTTGAGACGTATTAAACCCTCCGTTCTCAAAATCATACTCAGCTAATAAAACCTCTAAACCCTCTTCAACTAAACCATCATCCAAACAACGAAGGTTTTTCTTCTCCTCAAGTGTCCTCTCCAGAGAAAGGGCAGAAAACTCGACCTGGTCTTGGTCCTGATTCCAAACTTCCATAACCGTCTCCAATAAATTTGCGAAAGAAGGACGATCTGGCATGGCCGTTTTAGGATAATAGGTTCCTCCAAAAAAAAAATTACCTTCAGCTGTTAAAAAAGCCACCAAAGGCCATCCTCTTTCTTGGCTGAGAACTCCTACTGCCCGTTGAAGATGAAAATCCAAATCAGGCGATTCATCACGATCAATGCGAACAGGAACAAAATGATCATTAATGAACTCAGCGGTTTCTCCTTCAAAAAAGGATTCATTATCCAATTGAAAACACCTCGCACTCCAAGTTGTTCCAGAAACGAGAAAAACAGGTCTATTGTTTTCCTTGGCCAGATGAAAAGCCTGAGGACCGTACTCCCGCCAACAGACGGACTGAATACTTCCCCGCTCTCTGTAAATATCTTGCTTGCCGTAATCTATAGACACAATGTTCTCAACAGAATAGTAGAGCGTAACACGAGCAGAAAAAACGTGAGAATCCATCAGGCACTTCTTATTGTCATTTACTGCAATTGACACCTAGAAAAGGAGGGTTATACACTGCAGCAGACACACTCAGATTCAATCCGTCTGGATAACAACTCGAGAGGAGGTAAAGCTTGCCATTTGTCATTGTAGAAATGTGGGAGGGACGCACACGAGAACAAAAACGTGCCCTAGTCAAGGCCATAACTGACGCCATGGTCAAACATGCGGGAGCTAAACCTGATCACCTGCACATTGCTATTCATGAGTCCACTAAAGAAAACTGGAGTTTAGCAGGCCGACTTACCTGTGATCCAAAAGAAGAAACCACCTGAATAAAGATTAGAAAGCTCTTTGATTTTATGAAAACTTGCTTAATTAAACAGGCTAATCTTCGCACAGATAAAAAGGAAATAAAGCAGTGATAAAAGGTGTGAGCCACCTTTTATTACAGGTGCGTGCATTACAAAAATCTGAAGAATTTTATCTGAATCTACTTGGATTCAGTATCCGAGAAAGGGCTATTCTTAAAGATGGTCGACCCTTAACTGCCCTTAACGAAGGCTTGGGATTAACGGTCTTTCCAGAAAATGTCAATGCCGGTTTCCCCACAGCCGATCATATTGCTTTTCGGGTAGACGACCTAAAACCTTTTGTAGACCGACTAACAAAAGCCCATATCTCCTATGAAGCAGTATCTTCACCTCGTTATGGCAACTCAATTTACTTTTTTGATCCAGATGGCAACCGTATCGAACTACACGACCAATTAAATATCACATGAGCAAAATTCTAATTAGCGATATTGAAGTTCTACTTACCGTTGACAGTCAAAATAAAGTCTTAAAGGAGCAATCTATTGTCATTGAAGACGATCGTATCTCTGCAATAGGCTCTGCCAACAAAATAGCTCAACAGTATAGAGATCAAAATTTTGACAAAACTATCTCTGGAAAACATCGATTAGCCATGCCTGGCATGGTGGATGCTCACCTTCATTTATCCGAACAACTTGGTCGTGGCCTCTTTCCCGATCAACTCTCCACTCGCCCCTGGGTCTTTAATTGGGCAAAACCTTTATATGCTGCAGTTGATCCTGAAGCCGAACATATCGGTACTTTGCTAGCTGGAATCGAAATGATTAAGACCGGCACCACTTGCTGTTTAGACATGGGAACTCAGAACGATGTCGGCAAATCAGTAAAATCCATTGAGGAAGCTGGATTTCGCTGTGTGACCGGACGGCATGCCGCTGACGTCATACCAGCTCAATTACCCCCTCATTGGACCCAAAAAATGGTTGACCATCATTTCTTTCCTAACTATCAAGTCGCATTAGAAGAATTGGGCCGTTGTGTTCGTGAGCACAACAACTCGGCCGATGGAAGAGTACGAGTTTGGGTCAACATCGAAGGCAAGGAACCCTGTTCACCCGAACTACATGCCGGTTCTCGGGCCCTAGCAGAAGAACTAGGCGTTGGAACCACCTATCACATTGCTTCCTCTATCGAAGAAGCTCAAGTCTGTAAAGAAAAATATGGTGTATGGCCAGTTGGTCGACTTAAAGAAATAGATGCTCTAGGTCCTAACTTGGTGCTAGCCCATGTTGTGGCTATCCAAGATGAGGAGATAGGCTACTTGGCCAATGCCGAAACCAAGGTCGTATTTTGTCCAGGCACTTCATTGAAAATTGCCAAAGGTGCAACCAAAATTGGTCAGTATCCAGAAATGATTAATGCCGGTGTTACACTGGCTCTAGGCTGCGATGGTCCGGCGGCTTCAGGTTCTCTCAATCAGATGCAACAAATGTATCTAATGGCGGGATTATTTAAGGATTGCCGCATGGACCCCTTCCAAATACCTGCCGAGCTAGCCCTTCGACTCGTCACTATCGAAGGAGCCAAGGCTCTACTATGGGACAATGATATCGGCTCCATCGAGGTCGGAAAGAAGGCAGATATCGTGCTCTTCAACCTAAATACTCCCGACTGGGTTCCATACCAAAATCCCATCCAAACCTTAGTCTATTCAGCTACACCCGGCTCCGTTGATACCGTTCTCATAGACGGGAAACTGCTTATGGAAAATCGTAAAATTTTACACTTGGATGAACAGGAAATTTACAAAGCTGCTCGTGAACAGGCTGATCGCGTAATAGAAAGAAGTGGTCTTCAACCTGGAACCACACCCATTCATACTGAGGCCTACGACTAGTGTCTCGACATATAAACTCAACATCCAGAGGAGCTTAGGTGTCCACTGAAATTCTAGATAAATTGCGTACTGCTATGACCGTTGAAAATCTCGATTCAATAGTTATTATGTCGCCCGAAAATGTAACTTGGAGTAGCGGCGTCATGATTCCCTCTCAAAAAATTGTCCGGCACCGCCATGCTATCGTCCTGGTACCACGCCAAGAAGAACCGGAAATGATAGTAGTTGATATTGAGGAAGAATTGGTCCGGAAAGACTCCTCCATTAACAAGATCACATCTTACAATGAATTCACTCAAACTCCCGTATTAGTTTTGGCCGAGTGTTTGACCGAACGAAATCTGGACAAAAGCCGTATCGGGCTGGAAACAGGCTATCTTAATCATCAAGATTACCAACAATTCTCAGCAAATCTTCCTCAGATTAAGGTAAAGCCAATTGATAAATTACTGACCACTTTACGCATGACTAAAACTCAGAACGAGATCGAACATCTCACTTGGGCTGGTCGCTTGGCAGAGCAAGTCGCTTACGAAGCACTTCAGAACTGGTGGCCCAGTATGACAGAAGCTGATCTTGGCCGAGTCATCACTGACAAATTCAGTGCCAAAGGAGGGGACAAACTCACTATGCTGTCGGTTACTGCTGGCGAACGCACACCAATGCTCAACGGAGGTCCTACACAACGAGAAATAAGTCGTGGAGAAGTAGTTCGCATTGATGTTATTGGAACTGTAAACAACTACTGTTGCGATGTAGCCCGCACAGCAGTTGTAGGAGAACCCACTAAAGAACTACAAGACATTTGGCAAAAGTTGGTAGACTGCCGTGACCTAGCACTCGACCACACTCGAGCCGGTGTTAGCAGTCACAATCTATTTCAAGAATACATTCAAAAAATGGACAACTGGAATTTACCAACTCTTAATTTTCTGGGCCATGGCCTGGGCCTAACACTACATGAAGAACCCTATTTGAACCGCTACTCTGATTGTACTTTGGAGGCCGGAATGGTTCTAGCGATAGAACCATTAGTTTGTTTTCCAGAACTGGGCATGCAACTCGAGGAGGCAGTCGTTATCACTGAATCAGGCTGCGAACTCATCACCAACCAGTTTGACATCCGACAGTTATGGCAAATGCAGGAGAAAAGCTAAATGATTATCAGCGGCTATCGGGAATACTTTGTAAAATTGCCCCCCAGACGCACCCACAATTGGGCAAGCAACATGAAAACTCCCATCGGACAACACTACATTCTATCCCTAGAAACTGATGACGGTATTCTGGGCTGGGGAGAAGCTCCGGCTCTTGCTACCTGGGGAGGCCCTTACGGAATGTATTATGGTGAGGATTCGACAACTATCTCTCATGTAATACGGACCTATCTATTTCCTACTATAAAAGGGAAAAATCCCACCCAGATCAAATCTCTTCACCAACAAATGAATCAGGTCATCAAGGGACATCCCTATGCTAAATCAGCGATTGATATAGCCCTTCACGATCTGGCTGGTAAGGCCACTGGAATGCCTGTTTACCAACTACTGGGCGGCAAATTACGTGACAGTATTCCCCTGTGCCATAGCTTGGGAATCATGGAAAATTCCCCAGCTATCGACGAAGCAGAAAAAGCTGTAGCCGAGGGGGTTCAAACCATTAAATGCAAAACTGGCTTGGAACCGGAGCGCGATATTGATCTGGTCCAGCGGCTACGTGAACGACTAGGTCCAGATATAACTATCCGAGTAGATGCTAATGAGGCCTATATAACCCCTGATCAAGCCATACAGGTTGCAAAAGCTATGGATCCCTTTCAAGTGGTTTTTCAAGAACAACCGGTACCCGGTTTCGAAGCCTTAGCTGAAGTCGCCCAAGCGATAAAGGCTCCAGTTATGGCAGATGAAAGCTGCTGGTTTCCCCAGGATGTTCTAAGACTGAGCGAATTAGGTGCTGCTGAAATTATCTCCCTCTATGTCACCAAACCGGGAGGCTTGTATCCGGCTATACAGGTAGCCTCGACAGCAAAAAACTGCAATATGACCTGTGATATTGGGGGCTCTATTGAAATGGGCATTGGAGTAGCAGCCAACCTGCATCTAGGAACTTCTATAGACATTTTAAAATGGGCTAGTGTTTGTCCACTGCCCAACGTCAATGGTGAAGCACCCGTAAAAATAGCTGGTATCTACTATCAAGACGACATTATCAAAACTCCTATTCACTACGAAAACGGAAACTTATTTGTCCCCAACGGGCCTGGCCTAGGAATAGAAGTGGATGAAAAGAAACTTTTACAATACGCATTGTAATTAAAAACTAATGCATATCCCAAACTAAGAATAATTATGTCTAATGTACTCGTTATAGGTGCCGGTAACGGAGGCTTCGCCACAGCGGCTGATTTGGCTATTCGGAAACACCAGGTCGTCCTATACAACCGCAGCAACAAGACTCTGGAACCAATCCGACAGCAGGGGGGAATTCGATACACGGGAACTCTGGGAGAAGGCCTTGCTCCCCTCCAAGAAACAACCCAAAACCTCCAAAAACACGCCAATTGGGCCGATCTTGTTTTGGTCTGCTTGCCAGCTTTAGCTCATCAATTTGTGGCAAAAAAATTAGCTCCCTATCTTAGTGAGGGGCAATATATTTTACTTAGTCCCGGAGGCATGATGGGTAGTCTTGCCTTTTTACATGATTTGCGTGCCGCTGGATTTAAAGGCAATATTCAGATTGCCGAAACCGGAACCCTTCCCTACATTTGTCGAAAGTTAGATCCAGGCAACATTCATATATCCAGCGTACTTCACGATGTTCCATATGCCGCTTTTCCCGCCGCTAATACAAAAAATTTCACTTCTCAACTAAGCAAAATTATTCCGTATCTACGCGCAGTCTCTAGTGTTCTAGAGGCCGGCTTTGCCAACGTCAACGCTATATTACATCCCCCAGGCATGATCTTGGGAGCGGCCTGGATTGAACATACTGGAGGCAATTTTTACTATTACCTGGATGCTGCCACTCCAGCCGTGGCAAACCTATTGAAAAAATTGGACTTGGAACGAATTGCGATCGGCTCCAAATGGGGAGTTCATGTAGATCCTTTTCCAGATCTATTTGCTAATATTGGCTCCACTTCACTGGAGGCAGCTCGTAAAGGAGACTATTTGCAAACTCTGCTCGATAGTCAGCCTAACCACAAAATAATGGCCCCCCAGTCACTAGACCATCGTTACATGCATGAAGATATTCCCTTCGGCTTAGCTCCTATAGCCGATCTGGGACGAATTGCTGCTGTACCTACACCTGCCATGAATGCTGTAATTGAGATCGCCTCTATCACAACTGATAGAAATTACTGGTCCGAGGCTCGCACACTAACAAAACTGGGCTTGGGAGAAATGAAACAGAAGCAGATACTACAATTACTTCAGAAGGGTACCGGATGGATTTGAGCCAATATGTAATTGCAATTCTAGGTGGAGACGGGCGTGAGCTGGAATGTGCCCGTCAAGCTAAGTCTCAAGGAGCTGAAGTGCGCATCTGCGGTTTATCCCAAAACGACCGTTCAGAAATTCAACTATGCCACAGCATTGCTGAAGCAGTTCAAGGAGCCGATATCGTAATATGTCCTGTACCTCTGCCTCAAGAAGATGGCTCTATCTATGCACCTCAGTCGGAAGCTAAGCTGATTGTGGATGATCAAAGTCTGGCCAATATGGCTCCCAGTGGAATTTTAATAACCGGTGTCGCCAGCTCTCAAATGAAAAAAGCAGTCGAAAAATTCAATCTAAAACTTCGAGAGTATGAACAAGATGAAGAGCTTATGATTTTAAGGGCCCCAGCTATTGCGGAAGGAGCAATCAAAATTGCCATTGAACATACGGAGGTTACTCTACATGAAAATCTCTGCTTAATCGTAGGCTTTGGTAAAATTGGCCCAGCACTGGCCCACAGCCTGCTAGGACTGGGGGCCCAAGTTACAGTAGCAGCTCGTAATGCAGTACAGAGGGCCCGAGCTTGGGAGATGGGTTGCACAGCCATTTCACTCGAACAACTACTAGTGCCAACACAAAACGCCACGGTAATTTTCAATATTGCTTCAGCACCCCTTCTGGACCAAAACTTTCTAAAAAGAGTTAATTCTCAAGTAATCCTTATTGACCTGGCAGCACCACCTGGAGGAATTGATTTTAAAGCAGCTAAAGATTTAAATTTAACTGCCATCTGGGGCAGAGGCTTAGGTGGCCGAGCTCCTCAAACAGTTGGACAGGTGCAGTGGATAGGAATCGAGCGAATTCTGAGTGAAATACTGGAGGCACAGATCTGATAATACTACATAGTACTTGGTAACCATACAGCACGAATAAAACATGGAAGAGTCATTACCCCGAATAGAAAGCAAGCAGAAAGTAACAGGCAGTCTACGCTATCTGGAAGATCTTAAGATCCCCGGAATGTTACATACCAAAACACTACGCAGTCCTCTACCCCATGCCAAAATTGTGTCCATCGACACCTCTGCCGTAGAACGCCTCCCCGGAGTCGTAGCAATACTAACTCGAGCTGATCTGATTGATAACACCCATTACCGCTCTCATTACGGACCAGTGCTGAAAGATCAAAGCATCGTAGCTTTAGATAAGGTGCGCTACGTAGGAGATGTTGTGGCCGCAGTAGCCGCCACTCAACCTGATATTGCCGAAGAAGCTCTAGATCATCTGCATGTCGACTACCAAGAACTTCCGGCGGTGTACGATCCTGAAGAAGCCCTAGAACAAAAATCACCTGTTCTCCACGACACAATCCAAATGTCCAAAGACGGCCCACCTGATCTGAAAAAAATCCACCGCAAAGAAAAATCCAATCTTGCTCATCATGTCCATGTCGAAAAGGGAAATTTAGAAACAGGATTAGCTGAGGCTGATCATGTTTTCGAACAAATCTTTTCCTGTCCTTCCACTCAACACGCAGCAATGGAATCATTTGTCTCAGTAGCTCGTTTTGAGGGTAGTGGGCGGCTAACTATCTGGTCTACTACTCAACACCCCTTTCTGATTAGAGAAGAAATGGCCTCATTGTTTCGACTTCCCCTTTCACGAGTCCGCGTAATCGCACTAAATGTGGGTGGAGGGTACGGAGGCAAGGGTTATATAAAAATGGAGCCAGTAGTAGCAGCTCTAGCTTACAAGACCAAACTGCCAGTAGGCATCAGACTCACTCGTGAGGAATCCTTTCAAACCATTGCTAAACACGCTACTAAAATCTACATCAAAACTGGAGTCAAAAAGGATGGGGAAATTGTAGCTAGACAGTGCCGCATTTTCATGAACACAGGTGCCTATGCAGAAATTGGTCCCCGGGTAATTAAAAAATGTGCCTACTCGTCTCTTGGTCCCTATGAAATACCTCATGTAAAGATCGATGCCCATCTGGTTTACACTAATACAGTACCGGCAGGGGCTTTTCGGGGATTTGGACTACCTCAAGCTGCTTGGGGATACGAATCATCCATTGATGTTATTGCCCACAATTTAAAAAGAGACCCTCTAGAATTAAGACTCCAAAATCTACTTGACGAAGGGGGCGAGTTTGTAACCGGCGAGCACATTCACAGCTTCGGAATGAAAAATTGTCTAACTAAGGTGGCAGAAGCCATCGAATGGGACAAAAGAGAACCTGCAAACGGATCCAAGGTTCGAGGCAAAGGATTGGCCTGTGGTATCCAGGGAACTATGACTCCCTCTATATCTTCGGCTACGATCCGTCTAAACGAAGATGGTAGCGCAACAGTCTACGTGGGTACGGTAGACATGGGACAAGGCTCGGACACTGTCTTGGCCCAAATCGCAAGCAAGGAATTAAGCATTCCAATTGATCATATTGAGCTGGTACGTTCGGATACTGATACCAGTTTATATGATCTAAAAACAGCGGCTAGCCGATCGACCTTCCATATGGGCCGGGCTGTACAAAAAGCCTCCCAAGACATTCGTGAACAATTGTCCTGTCTTGCTGCTCCTATTTTCCAAAGCAATCCAGAAAATTTTGTTTTCGAAAACCAAACACTACGTCCCAAAGGAGCCCAACCCTCCGAGGCACTCAGCTATCAGGCCCTCCTCATACAACACTTTGAAATCAAAGGAATCAATTTAGTGGGACAAGGTCGAGTCAAAACTAGCAACATAAACAAAAAGGGTGAACCAGAATTTTCAGTATTCTGGAACGCTGGAGCTGGAGCCGCTGAAGTGGAAATAGATCGAGAAACTGGAAAAGTGCGCATTATTCGTTATGTGACAGCAGCCGATATTGGTAAAGCGCTCAATCCAATGTCCTGCCACCAACAACTTCGAGGAGGCGCTATCAGCGGTATTGGACAAGCCCTTTTGGAAGAGCTGGCTTACCAAGAAGGACTGTTAATTAACCCTAATTTGCTGGACTACAACCTACCGTGCTTTCCCGATATGCCTCAAGATATTAAAACCATAATAGTGGAACACCCTAATCCTCAGGGACCTTATGGGGCCAAAGGAGTAGGGGAAATTGCAGCTCTGACACCACCACCGGCAATCGTTAATGCTATTGAAGATGCCGTAAATGTTAGGATCCAACAACTTCCAGTTACTTCTGAGAAAATGCTGACAATACTTCTCCAAAAAAACAAAGAAAACGAGAAATGATAACAACTAAGCTTGTAGGATTTTTGGGGAGATGAAGACAACTTTGTTACACATTCTCCGCTATCAAAACTTCCTTAATCTAATTACTTATGCAGTCATCTTGATGGCTCTCTGCACCAAAATACAAAGCCAAAATCTGGCTCCTTTGGACCCACCAGTTATTGTAAATGTAGCTACTGATTTTTCTGCCTCAGACGCAGCCTATTATATTGCTTATTCCAGAGGTTACTTTGCAGAGCTGGGACTGCAAATCAAGTTCACCCAGTTCCCTAGTAGCACAGAAATGCTACCCATGCTGGCAATTGATCAAATTCAAGTAGCCGGAGGGATTACTAGCACTTCCTTCTTTAATGCAATAGACCGCGGGATAGGAATCCGCTTCCTAGCAGATCAGGGACACAATCTTCCAGGCAGGCCATTTGATACTCTAGTTCTAAGAAGTGGGCTCTTGAAAGAAGTCAAAACTATTCAAGATCTAAGGAATAAAAAAGTTGGTCTAGCTTCTATCCAAAGTTTGAATGAATATAAACTGGAAGTAATCCTCAACTCAGCAGGCTTGAGTGTTCACGATATTCAGATTGTGGTCATGGAAAGTTTCCCTAATATCACACTAGCACTTATGAACGGTGCCATCGACGCCGCCATGCACCTAGAACCATTTTTAACCATCGGCCAAGAAAAAGGGTTTTTCAGACAATTTGTTGATCTGTCACGAGTGGCCCCACAAGCCCAACTGTCAATTATGTTGGGAAGCCAGAAATTCACAGAACAGATACACGTATCAGGCCGTTTTTTAGTAGCCTACTTACGAGGAGTTAGAGACTATGTGGATACTTTTCTTCACGGGAAAAAAGACGAAAACATCTATCAAATTTTAACTAAGTACACTGATCTTAAGGATATCAATCTCTGGAAAAAGGTTTCTGTGCCCGGCCTTAATCCCAATGGATATTTTTTTAAGAAAAGCCTCGACAGCCAACTTAAGTGGTACAAAAAAAAGGGCTACTACAAAGGCAATTTAAATGTCGAAAAGGTAACGGACTATCGCCCTGTAGACTTCGCTATTCACCATCTAGGCCGTTACGACAATTACCCACTTAAATTTGAATGAAAATTTCTAACAATCAATTAGACCCATGTACTGCTCTATATCTGCATCCACACAAAGAATGTTAGTTGTTAGCCTTTAATCATTAGCTGTAGTATGGTTTCCCATTCTAGATAACAACTTGGTTTCAAAGGAGTTCAGAAGAAAAGTGACAATGACGGAAAACACAATAACTTCCAATTCACCTCTTCATGTGCGTGAAGATATTGCAAAAAATTTCGATGATCTGTTCGGCAATAAGAACGTCAATCACCAAATAGTCAATGTCGAAAATCTAATTGCTGAATTAACGAGTAACCTACAAGATGACTTTTTCCAAATTGCAAAAGCCAGAAGCGATTTTTTAAAACAACCGGGAGATATCACAGAAAAGTATGCTTTTCTTCCCAACGATCTTACTGTTTTTGATGCTGCTGGAGAGAGTGCCACCGTTAAAGGAATCCGTCAGGGAATGCTGGATAATCTTCTTGGCAAAAAAACTGCTGACTCTTGGCAATTGAACAATCATGTGCCAATTCCTCAAGAAATAATGCGACCAGGACTCCAGGGGACGGGTCCATTCGATGACTTAGGCATGGCCATGTCCGCTATAAACGCTGAAACCGCCTCTTGGATGGCAGACTGGGAGGACGCCGGAAACGACTACGCCGACAAGCTTTATCAGGCGTGGAAAAATTTAAAAGAACTACTGTCTGGTCATTGGGAAAATCAGACCTATCCACACCCAGTAAAGAAGAAAGAATATAGAATTAGCCCCTCTCGAAAATCTTGGCCTATCTTGTTTATCCGCGTGCCTGGCCTACATTTGAAAAACCGACAGATAACCCTTAACGAACAACCCATTCCTGCCATCATTCCAGCTCTGGTTTTACACACTCTGAACAACTATGATTCTCAACAAGCTCATCAATCTGGGATCTATTTTTACATTCCTAAAATTGAGACTCCTCAAGAAGGCCTAGTGGTCGCCAAAATACTAACGATACTTGAAGACACCATCCAAGTCTCCAGAGGAACGATTAAGATCGAGATGCTCAACGAAAGAGGCAGATATAGTGCCAACCAGGAAAGCATTATGTGGGTTTTGAGGCACTGGCTCGTAGGTCCGAACGTAGGCCGTTGGGATTATATCAACAGTCGAATTGAAATGGGTAAAGATGACAAACACTTGGTCTTTCCAGATCCCCAAACTGTAGGAATGACCGATCCAACCATGACGGCTTATACACGAAGAAATGCCTTGCTAACTCTGATGGTCAATGGCTTCCCAGTGGGAGGGATGTCTGCAGTCATGAAAAATCCAAGACAATCTAAAGAGATCAATGATAAGGCTGTCAGATCAATTTGGTTCGACAAACTTCGAGAAAGACTCACGGGTTTGTTTTTCATTGAAGGAAATCTGCATGATACCTACAGACAAAGCTGGGTTGCTACAACAGAAAATGAATATGTTCGTGCTGGAGAAGAACCTCTGAAAGCCGAATACACCGTGGGGAAAAAATCTAGTGAATTACAAGAAATTGTTAACCGGGCTAGCGATGACGAACGCAATTTTTTGGAAAAACTAGATCTACTTAAAAATGGTCAAATTGCGCCTACTGAGATCTCTGTCCAAGATCTTATAATTGAAAATCTTTTTTCCGACAAAGCATGGAAAGATCTATTTGAAGTTCCCCAAGGAGCAATTACTGAGGAAGGTCTGCGCTATGCAATTTACATGGCCTCTGAATATATGTTCCAACAACTCAATGGAAACAATGCAGCCGCCATCGACGATTACTTGAGCGGAACGCGCTTGATGAATGATTTTGCTACCTACGAAATTTTCTGGCATTGGCTGTGGACTACACTTCACCATCAGGTTGAACTGACACAAAATGGAGAGACCACAAAACAAGGGGATTGCGTCACCAAAAAGCTTATGCATCGTCTTCTAGATGAAAGAAGAGAAGACGTAACGAAGTACTTCGCAGAACAGGACAAGCAAGGTATTGTGAGTCGTTTTGACCGTAGCAAAGCCCCTCTTGTCATGGATCTACTGCAGACCCAAATTTTTCATCCAGAATGGATCATGTACGGCTCAAGAATTTTGCTCTCCATTATCGAATCTGAAAGGGAACAACAGCAAATTATTGAGGCTGTGTTTAGCATGAAACGAGAAGAACTCATTGGCAAGGTCGAAACTGGAGAACTTTCCAAAACAGTTCTATCCTCTTATGATTATGTATATGACACATCAAAATTCACAAACCATAACTTGTAAAAAATTATGAGTCATTGGATACGTTTTGAACATAAAAACAAAATTTCATTTGGCGCATTGAGAGATGGTCAAATTACTGTTCATACAGGAAATTTATTTGATCAACCACAGCCCACCTCCGAACTTATACCCTTAGAGAATGTCAAACTACTCACACCCACTGAACCAACCAAAATGGTGGGTTTAGTAAATAACCTCCGTGCGGCAGCCATAAAACAAAACTTGTCCATCCCTGAAGAACCTCTTTTCTTCATCAAACCAACTTCCTGTTTTTTACCCACCAACACAAATATCCCCAAACCCACATCCTACAACGGTCGAGTAATGTACGAAGGTGAACTAGGTATCGTCTTTGGAAAAACTTGCAAAAATATCTCAGAAACAGAAGTAGAGGACTGTATCTTTGGATACACTTGTGTCAACGATGTAACAGCATTCCAGTTAATTGATAGTAATGAGTCTTTTGCTCAATGGAGTCGTGCTAAAAGCTTTGATGGATTTGGTTCTTTCGGTCCGACAATAGCAACAAATATAGATCCCCAGACCCTCCAAATTCAAACTCTACTTAATGGGAGGGTTCGACAGGATTATCCCGTTAGTGACATGATTTTCCCTCCCAATAAATTAGTACAATTAATCTCCCGTGACATGACCTTTTATCCAGGTGATGTGATTTGCTGCGGCACCTCTTTAGGTGTACTACCCATGCGTCCGGGAACTGCTGTGGAAATCAAAATCGATGGTATCGGAACGCTACATAATACGTACGGCAAGGAAAAAAATTCCGACTAGAAAAATAAAAATAACCAAAAAAATATTCCCTCTCTAGTCAGATTTTCTCGTATTTTTCAATCTTCATAGCGAGTAATCGTCAAAGGTCAATTTCACAATAAATTTGTATCTTGATCAAAGACAAACTTGACACAAACGTACTCTCTGACTAACTATGTGTTCTCTACTCATATAATTAACGTTAAGAACATTCAACGGAGGATCGACAGATCATGTCAAGAGTTGGTTTCGCGCTCGGATACGGAAAGTTCATGGATGCACGGGAAATGGCTAAATCGATGAAAAAAGCGGAAGACCGCGGTTTCGAAATGGGCTTTTTTTCTGAAACAATTGAGTTAATGCGGGATTCTGTCACAGCTATTGCCGCAATTGGCCTTAACACCACTAAAATGAGTCTAGGATGGACTCAAATAGTCCGATTGCGCACTCCAGTCATTATGGCTCAAAGCTTGGCCTCTTTAGATGAATTGACACAAGGCCGAGTTTATTTGGCTCCCGGAGCCTGTACGAAAGGACATGCCCAAGTGCACTCACTAGAACGTATCAAGCCTATTCTGACACTTACGGAATGGGTAGAGTCGATGCGTCTTTTGCTGACTGGAGAAAAAATCTCCTACCACGGCGAAGTAATTCATTTAGATGATGTCCAACTAGGCTTTACGCCTTTCAGAAAAGAAATACCTCTTCTAATCCCAGCCACAAGTACCGTGGGACTGAAACTGGCAGGCAAGATTGGAGATGGTGTAATGCTGAATGCGCTTTGCTCGGACGTCTATACAAAAAATGCCATTAAAATTTTAAAAACAGCTGTTGCAGAAGCTGGCCGCGATTGGTCTAAATTTGCAGTTTACAAATTGGTTAATTGTTCGGTTGAGGACGACCACAAAAAAGCCGTGGATCGAATGAAACCCGAACTAGCTACCCGATTTAAACCAATTCAGTTTCCCTTTGCGACACGTCCTCTAATGACCATCGGAGAGCCCTGTATTAAAGAAGAAGACATCCCTGTGTTTGAAGAAGCTTGGGAAAAAAAGGGAATAGACGGTTTGGTTGAGGTTCTTCCCGACTCCTATGTAGAAAGCATGACAGCCTCGGGAACTCCAGACGAAGTGTTGAAACGAGTTCAAGACTTCGAAGATGCTGGTGTACAGGTGTGCTGCCTCAGACCGGCAGCACAGGACCAAGCAGACAGACTGCTGGATTTATTTGCTCACAAGTAAAAAACATAACGATCTGGTCTGATTGAAAATTAAGACAATCGGATTAGGTCTGTTCTATGACGAAATTTAAGGGAAATTTTGGCCTTCAGTTCGTAACTCATATTGCTACCCACTACTCAATTCCTGAGTGGGTGGAATTAGCTCAGCTGGCCCACGAAAAAGGATTTCACCAGCTTTGGATCAACGACAATATAGGTTACCGTCCTCCGATTGTGCTCTTAAGCGCTGTTGCGGCCCAAGTTCCTATCCCCATCGGCACTGCCGTTCTGGTACCTTATTTTCATCAACCACTGGATCTAGTTGACTCTTTAGCAGCTCTGTCTGAGCTATGCGAAGGACGTGAAATTGGCGTTGGACTAGCACGAGGCAGTCTAGCTATTACGGCCCGAGAGGTAGAAGTTGTCAAACCTCTGACTATGGTTCGAGAAACCGCTCAGTTCCTGCGTCAAACTCTGGAAGGAAAGGAAGTAGCTTATCGAGATTTTCCTCTCCTGCAGGATTACTATCATCTCAACCCTGAAGGAAAGTTCAAACTGAGTTTCTCTCCCGCTTCTCCCTTCTGCTTTTATGGAGGTGGTATAGGTCCAAAAGCACTACATGCAACCGGACAGGTTATGGATGGATTAATTTCATCGGGAACATTTATATCGATGGTTCGTGCCGGTCGCCAAGCCGATATGCTCAAAATTGCTGAAAAGTCAGCTCAACAAAGTCAACCCAATCTGACTTTGCAAAAAATGTGCGAGCTAAACGTTTCAATCTCAAAAGATCGAAAAAAGGCTCTCGAATACCCTAAGAAACAGGTAGTGCAGGCGGCACTTCAGTGGGAAACATTCGGTTTTACACCAGAAGAATATGATGCTCTACACGTGAAACGCGAGTGGGTCCTAGAATTAAAAAAGCGAATGGAAGCAGGAGCTAATATGGCAGAAGCTGCATCTGTTGTGAACGAAGACATGGTACGTGCCTGTTATGTGGCCGGACCACCAGAAGAAGCAGTTGAGCAAATTGTCCAGTTAAGCGAAATCGCCGCTGATTTGGGCTACGATCAAATTGCTTTGGCCAAACTGGGTCCTGATTATCAGGAAGCAATAACTCTTTTGGCCGATCAAATTATGCCAGCCCTTCACTGATTTCCCTCAACCACCATTTTTCTAGCATACAAATTGGTCCATCAAAGGATTAAAAATCACACTTAATATAGCCAATACTAGAAGAAAGTACCTACATCAGCTACTAACTCTCCAGCTAATTGATAAGTGAAGTAAAGACTAAACAACACCAGAACTGTCATTACTACATTGGTTATCCAACCATTTTTATATTTGCCCATTAGCTTGGCATCATTGGTAATAACCAGAAGAGCTATAACCAACATGGGAATAAGGAACACGTAAAGAGAATTCACCATTAGAACTAATCCCACCGGACGCACGCCCGAAAACAAAATATAGAGAGGAGAAAAGGACCAAAAAATTAGTGAACCACGAAAAAGAGGATCCTTAACAGCACTATAGCCCTCTTTTTTGGTATCCACTGAATTTAATCTTGGAACAAAAGTTCGACAAATATCGGTAAATATCAGACAGCCCCCGGTATTTCCACAAACAAAGGTAGAGAATGCGGCTGCCCACAAACCCAACCCAAAGATCATATGACCTACCACACCTAGTGTTTCACTAAATACTCGGGCTAGGTCATCGGCACCCTCCACATCAATTCCCAAAGGATGAATTACCCCCGCTGCGGCGACTTGAAGCAACATTCCCATAATAAACATCGCCACAATACCCATAACCAAGTCGAACCGCTGCTGCTTGAGATAAGATGTGTCCCTCCATCCTTTTTCATACATAAAATAGGCATAGCTCAAGTTTGTATGAGATCCTACTTCGGTTCCAATCAAAGCCATCACCAAAAAAATAGCGCTGTAAAGCCCCTCCGCCTCAGGTAAAACAGGAATAAAAATTCCCCTCAAAATAGCTGAAGGATCGGGGTTAGACAACGCTGCTGCAAGAACCAATGCTCCCCCCAACAATCCAACCATCAGCTTACAAGCAAATTCCACACCCGAATACCCACCCCAGTAGGTCAAAGAGAAACCTAAAAAAGCAAACAAAAATCCCCAAATTGGCATGCTGTACTGGGTAGGAAGAGGAAAAAGCAGATCAGCTGAAGTTCCAATAATCAAAATAGCGTAAAGGTTAGCCATATGACGAATAGGAATTAAGGTCAACAAGAAAAACAAAGGGAACCAAGAGCCCAATCGACCATAACCTGTTAATAGACTTTCGCCTGTCACCAGAACATATCGAGCCGAAATATTGACCCAAATAAAACGGAAAATCAGAGTTAACCCCAGTGCCCAGATTAATTGATATCCGTAGCTAGCACCGGCTGTGGCATTAGAAACGATGTCTCCTGCCCCTAGAATAGTCAAAAGATAAACAAATCCAGGGCCAATAGACGCCAGCGCACGCTGCACTCTTCCAAAAACTTGATATTTGGAAGAACCCGATTTCATCGCTAATTCTGAAACTAAATGATCACTCATTAGGCAAAATCCAGACCTGCACGACTAACAAAAAAATGTTTCATTAAAGATTACCATATTCTAAAACTTTTTTTTAAAGTGACCGGGGTAAACCCAAGGCCAAACGTGCAATCAGATTGCGCTGAATTTCTGATGTTCCGCCTCCGGTAACATGAAACTGCATAGCTCTGTACATCCACTCTAAACGACCAGCCAAAGTCTGAGTCCCCGAACAAATTCTTCCCGCATGGCTAAGAATGTCCATACCAAGATTAGCTAACCGGAATAACCCCTCACTACTAGATAGCTTAACTATAGAAGCATCTGGTCCTGGAACTTCACCCCGTGACTGCATCCAAGCTATTCGATAACTCATGAGCCGCCAAGATTCGACATCCGCCTTCAACTCTGCAAGCTGGGAAAGAAGGCTGCTTGGAATCTCCTGACCCATTTGTTTCGCTTCTCGAACATGGACAAATAAATCATCACACAACCGGGCAGCCATCCCTACTCGAGCCACACTGGAACGTTCAAAATTAAGAGTCTCTTTAATGATATGTTTCCACCCTTCATCTTTACGGCCCATCAACATCTTGGCTGGAACTCTTACCTGATCGAAAAAAATATGATTTACTCTCCAACCTGCAATATTCCAAAGGGGAACAATTTCAACTCCATCACTGTTCAGATCAACCAACAAAACTGAAATTCCATCACTCTTTTTATCTGTGCGGGGACTAGTACGGGCTACCACCATGCCATATGCAGAAATTTCAGCTCCGCTGATAAATATCTTCTGTCCAGAAAGAAAAAAATTATCCCCATCTTCCCTAGCTTCCGTACAAAGGGCCGCTGCATCTGACCCAGAATCTGGCTCCGTTAAGCAAAGTGATGCAGTAATTTCACCTCGAGCAATCCTAGGTAAAAAATATTCACGCTGCCAATCTGTTCCGTAAGCATTAATCGAATCTCCTACAAAAATCACAGTGCCTACATAACGACCCATAGGCGCCAACGCATAGGCCATCTCTTCCAGAAAAATCACCAACTCTCGATGACTTCTCTCCTGCCCACCATAGCAACGAGGCCATTGCATCCCAATCCAACCATTTGCAGCCAACTTCTGATGGAGTCCGGCATCATATTGCTCTGTAAGACCGTCTGTTCGATCCACTATTTCACTAGTAACTTCCCGATCTACAAATTCCTTTACTTGCTGCCGAAAAGCGTTCTCTTCAGAAGTGAAATTTAATTCCATTTTCTAGAACCTAATACTAATTAACGACCTTTGTATCGAGGTGTTCTTTTTTCTACAAAGGCCTTAGGGCCCTCTTTCGCATCTTCAGTCTGCCGATTCTTAAAAGAAATAAACTGATCCTGAACCATCGCGACATTTAAGGGAAGGTCTGCCCCTCTCAAAGCCGCTTCTTTGACTGCCCGAACTGCCAATGGACCATTTTGGCAAATTCGTTCGGCAAGTTGTTTTGCCTCATCTACCAATTTATCTGAAGCTACAACTTTCTGTACTAAACCAAGCCGTTCTGCCTGATCAGCTTCAATCCAGTCCCCAGTCAAAAGCATCTTCATTGCCCAACCCCTTGGGATAGCTCTCATGATACGCTGGAGCCCACCAATTCCAGGAAATAATGCCCACTTCACCTCAGTCAAACCAATCCGCGCATCATCGGATGCTAGAAGGATGTCGCAAGCTAAAGCTAGTTCAAAACCACCTCCTAAACAATAACCGTTAATGGCAGCAATAATGGGTTTCCAAATTTGCAACCCATCGGCACCAACCAATCTAGGTGGTCGGTTAGGAGTAGCCCATTTCTCATGTACAGTACTCAAATCTGATCCAGTGGAGAAAGCCCGTCCAGACCCGGTAATAATTAAGACCCAAGCTTCCTCATCTTCTTTAAATTCAACCAAACAACGAGACATTTCTGCTTCACCCTCTAGAGTTAAAGCGTTGAGTTTCTCCGGTCGATTCATAGTCATCAACCGAATATTTTCATGTTTCTCCCAAATAATCTCTGCCATTTGCACTCCTTAAAGTTCTTCTTTATATATCAAAATTCTCTTAAACACCTTCCTTGCAACAAAATAGTTCATTATTTCTTACTCGTATCCTTGTCGCGAAGGAATTTGACTGCTAATGTAGCTTTTTTCCCACTGCTATCTAAATATGGCTCGTAGACGGTTAGTTCTCAACTACATTGTTCTGATAATCAGTACCATCGTGGGTCTCGTGATTGTCGAATTGGCGCTTCGATTTCTTCAATCCCCCGCAGTAGGAATGTCCCATCAACCCCTGCTTTACCAAATCGATCAAAAATTAGGTTATCGATATATCCCCAACGCAACTGGACGAATTCACAGAAATTTTGAAATTGACAACCTGATAACTCTTAACTCCAGAGGTTTTCATGATGTTGAACACCATCTGAGTCCATCCAGTCGCCGCATAGTAGCTATTGGTGATTCATTCACAGCTGCAATTCACGTTTCCAAATCCCAAATTTGGAGCCAAATTCTCCAGTCAAAACTTCGTAATAAATGGCAAGATAACACCGTTGAAGTAATCAATCTGGGAATAGATGGAACTGGCTCCAATATTCACTTGGAACTTTTGCAACAACACGCCATAGAACTACAACCAGAAACCGTAGTAGTAGCTTTTACCAACAACGATATTGGTGACTTATCCATGGGACGCATCTATCGAGAAGTGTATCGAGATTATGTGTTGTCCTTTATCAACAATGTTCAACAAAAAAAGATGCGAAAACTTGTTGATGGCACCCTAAATCAATCCAATTTAATCTGGTTACATAAACATCTCTATCTAGTCAGGCTAGGGGCTTTTTTAATCGGCGGCAACGATAATCTTTTAAGATCTAACTTTGTCAAACCGTCCCATATTGATCAATCGGTATCCCGATCTCAAAAAGAAATTACTCTCCAAACAATTTTTCAAGAATTTATAACACTCTCAAAACAACATGGATTTCATCTAATTGTCATGCCTATCCCAATGAAAGAAGACAAAGATATTAGCCTAGAGGTCCTGCGCTCCTACGTCCAAATTGACGAACTTGATGTGGCAAATCCTCTACCTTACATGCAATCCATATTGGAACATGACGGCAAAACGTTTGCAGATATGTATTGGCAATATGACGGCCACTTCAATGCATACGGATACAAGCTCTTTGGACTAGCGGTGGCCGAAGCCATTGACGAGAGAAATGAATAACTATCCTTGGTTTTCCTGAGCTAGCGGGAATTGGCCACTTACTGGCACAACTTTCTGAACATAAATTCCTGGGGTATGAATCCTATTCGGATCAATTTCACCCAATTCGACCAGTTCTTCCACTTGGGCAATCGTTACCTTTGCTCCCATTGCCATTACTGGATTAAAATTCCGAGCCCCTAAGTGATAACAGAGGTTTCCCCATCGATCACCTCGACGAGCATGAACTAAAGCAAAATCGGCCTTCAAAGCAGGTTCGAGAGCATGTTGTATTCCATTGATCTCTACTATCTTTCTTCCAGTGGTCATATCCGTATCTACACCTGTTGGAGTTAAAATTCCTCCTAAACCAGCACCACCAGCCCGAATCTTTTCAACTAACGTCCCCCAAGGAAATACTTCAACCTCTATCTTCCCCGTCTTAATTCGTTTCTTTATAGCCCACATTCCCTTCCCCCTTGGGAAAGAGCAAATTAGTCGACGAACCCGACCCTCCAGAATGAGGCCGCCTAAACCAATATCGGCTACACCAGCATTAGTACTAATAACAGTTAAATCCTTGACCCCTTTGCGCAAAATTGCATCAGATAGCTGCCATGGACGACCACTAATGCCAAAACCACTAATAAGTAGAGTAGCCCCATCTTCTATATCGGTGACAGCAACATCAATATCTTTAACAATCTTATCTATCGCCAATATCTGCCTTCCTTGTCGATCCGAGATTGTACTGCAACATCTCAATTGTTTCTTCGGCTTCATTAACTAAATCCATCAAGATATCTCGAGCTGGGCGTATTGTAGTTATTATGCCACCAATCTGACCAGAAGGATTTCGAATTAAATCCCAACGATCAGCCTGTTGGGCAGCCCGGTTTAAACGACTCATCAGAGTCCCCTGTAAAGGCATCGGAAGAGGTTCGAGACCTGATTTTTTCCAAGCCGTTTTTACAAGATTCCAATAACCTCTCTGTTGCTTTCCAGTATCAGACTTACTTAATGTAAACTCCTCCGAAGCTCCCTCCAGAATTTGAGATCTGTGGGCCTCAGGAATATTGCTCTCTTTGGCAGCTAAAAAGGCAGTCCCCACCCAAACACCTTGAGCACCTAAGGCCAAAGCTGCAGCTACATGTTTACCACTACCCACCCCACCGGCCATTAGTACAGGACGGGAACCAGCAGCCTTCACAATCTGAGGGGTCAAAACAAAAGAAGCAATATTGCCTGTATGGCCACCAGCTTCAGTTCCCTGTGCCGTAATAATATCGACATTAGCAGCCACATGGTGACGGACATGGCGCACTGCTCCAACCATTCCAATTACCTTCATACCCTGGGCATGAGCTCGTTTGGTCATAATGCCAGGATCTCCCAAAGCAGCAGCAAAGACTGGGACGCGGTTGTCTAGTATAACCTCAATTTGACGCTCGATAATTCTAGTAGAGAGCGGGGCATCTTCTGGGACTTCAACATCCGGTAAATTTAATTTCCGTATTATTTTTTTTACCAGAGCAATGTGATCAGGATAGTCCTGCTCTACTTGCTTATACAGTTGACTAGTACTGGTAGCACTCACCTCTGTGCGTTTTGCAGGGAGCAAAAAATTCACACCAAAGGGACGGTCAGTTAAGAGTTTTAACTTCTTAATTCCAGCATCCATTTTATCAGGATCGTAACGAAAATTATTTCCTAAAACACCCAGTCCCCCTGCATTAGAGACGGCTGCTACCAACTCAACTGGGGTAGGAGCATTATGCTGTTCACGACCCCCGACAGCCATACCTGCCAAAACGATTGGATACTCGATATCAAGCATCTTACATAGCGGGGTCCTTAACCTGCCGGCCATCTTCTTACCCTCAACAAGATAAAACAAATTTCCCAAAAATAGATTTCCACTTTACTTGAGAGACTGTGTTTTTCAAAATAAAGCCAGTAGACTTCCTAATGGCATAATGGTGGCTATCTTTTTGAAACAGCTTGAAGCACATCTAAAACCGAGGCGTAAAATGTATTTTTCAAAAACGTTTTTAAAAAAAATAAGAATATTTTCAATCTCCAGAGTTTCAGTTATTATCTGGTTTTTCTTTTTATTCAACCTATCATTCACCACTCTATGGGCTACTACTTTCAACCTAGAAACAGCTACCATAGCAGACATCAACAAGGCATTTAGTTCTGGTGCTCTGACCTCAGAAAAACTGGTTCAGCTTTACCTGAAACGTATTGAAGCCTACGATCAACAGGGGCCCCACCTAAACACCATTATCACTCTCAATCCCAAAGCCCTGGAAAGAGCTCGAATCCTAGATAAAGAACGACAAAAATCGGGACCACGCAGTCTGGTACACGGCATACCAATAGTCGTTAAAGATCTGTTTAACACTCACGATATGCCTACTACAGCAGGGTTTTTGCCAATGGCTAAGTCCCAACCTTGGCGTGATGCCTTCGTAATTCGTAAGCTCCGCCAAAACGGAGCAATTATCCTAGCCAAAGTTAATCTGAGTGACTGGTTTGGTAAAGCTCCTTCAGGAGCTAGCACAATAACTGGACAACCTCAAAATCCCTACAAATTAGGCTATATTCCTGGAGCTTCCAGTAGTGGAACTGCAGTAGCAGTATCTGCTTATTTTTCCACTGTTGGTCTGGGGACAGAGACTGGCACCTCAATTCGAAATCCAGCTGCAAACAACAACCTGATCGCACTAGCACCCACCCAAGGCCTTGTGAGTCGAGCCGGTGTGGTATCGAATTCCATTACCCAAGACCGAGCTGGTCCAATGGCTCGTTCAGTCTACGATCTGGCAGCCGTACTTTCGACAATTGCCGGATTTGATCCAGAAGATCTTTACACCCAGGCAAGCATTGGAAAGATCCCAGCGAAAGGCTATACCTCGTTCATTGATAAGAACGGTCTACGAGGAGCCCGACTGGGAGTACTAAGAGATCTCTTCTCTTCAACTCCTCCAGAAAAAGAAGGAATAGCACTGATTGAAACTGCCATTATGGACATCCAAAAACAGGGCGCCATAGTATTGGATAACCTCACCACCGGCACGGATCTGTTCGCAATGCTTAGAAATCTCTGGATGGGACGCTTTGAAAAGAAAAGCACGGTTCAGATGTACCTAGATCAGTTGGGTCCTGAATCTATTTTCAAAAGTATGCAAGAAATGGCGGATGATTATCCTGACCTGGTAAAAGAAAGCACTATCACCCGTAGTCAGGTAGGACCACTAGATCAAAACAAAGAATATGCCTCTGCTTTAAAAACTAGAAAGGTTACCCGTCAGCTAATTGTTTCACTGATGGATCAATATGAATTAGATGCACTAATTTACCCAGTCAGAACGCTGCCTGCTTGGAAAATCAATGAAGGCATGAGTTCTTCAGAATGGTATGAAAAAACAGGAGCAGAAGCCCACAACAGAGTCAGTGCAGTAACCGACTTACCCGCCCTAGTAGTACCTGCTGGTTTCACCCAGGAAGGCATACCCATCTCCTTGGAATTTTTGGGAAGACCTTATTCAGAACCAACCCTAATTCGGTTGGCTAGTGGATACGAACATGTCATCAATCACCGCAAAACACCCCCTCATACACCACCGCTAAAAGGAGAAATTATCCACTACTAAATCTCTTAGCATAAAAGATTTACTTTGTCTTCTGGAGACTTATATCGTAGATGTGAAAACCTTTAAATTGAGCAACAGACCGACTATCGTACTTCGCTAATACTTGCTTAACTATTTTTTTCTGATCAGCCGTCATATAGATCGATTTAATTAAATAAATATTTGGATTTTGTTCGTTCAAAGCAAATACAGACTCGTTCATCAACTCCTGCACGAGCAAGTTATGCTGGCCTATTTCTGGATAATAGTAGGAAAGCACGTTATCTATGTTGGGCGCACTCACTTGATCATTATCCCGGACCATCTTTGCTACACCTTCGGCCAACCCCTTCCAGTCAGCATGTTCTCTACCTGCATGACGATAAATAGACCCTAAAGACAACATAAAAATCAGTACTAGAATCATTACTTGGATTTTCTGACTTCTCCGGCCAGACCTGAATAGTCCAGAGAGACCCTCAATCCCCATGGCCACCCCCAAAAACATTGCAGGAGTAGTAAAAAGAAGTTGGCGAATGGGTAAAAAATACTGACGAGACCAATCTAAAAACAAGATGATAGGAAATGGGAATATGAACCATGCCACCAGTAGAGCTGCCGCTGCCCAACGCTGACGGCGTACAAGCTGAACTACACCCATCACAAATAGGGATAACAGAACTATCGAAAGCGGGTAACCCCCTCCACTAATTTCCTTGAAGACACGGAGAAAAAGCCCCGTTTCTAAAAAAATATTTGGAGAATCCCAAATCGTCCTATGCAGAGTTACCAATAACCAGGGGGAAAAGACAAGTGAAGCCACGCCTGCACATAACAAAAACAAACAAAAGGTTGGTCCCCATTTACGATAAAGAGGAACCTTGAGAGAACGATTGACGATACCAAATTTTAGAGCAATTAAAAAAGCAGCCTGCGAAATCAGCAGAACACCTCCAAAATAGTTGGTATACAGCAGCAAGATGGTTGTCAAAGTGTATAGAAACCACCAACTAAGACGCTTACTTTCTAGTGCACGGCAAAGTAAATAATAGCAAGATAAAGCAAGAAAACAGAAAAGAGAATAGTTCCGACCCTCCTGCGAATATTGATGATGTAAAGGATAAATTGCAAAAAGAAACATCCCGATTAAAGCCACTTGGGTCGAAAAGAACTTTTTGCCAATCCAATAAAAGATTAAAAGAGAGAGGATGCCAAAGAGGGCCGCATGGAACCTGGCACCAAATTCCGATTGACCCAGCAAAGTTACAAAAAAATGCTGAACCATAAAATCAAGCGGGGTCGCGGCTACAATATCAATAATCGCAATGAAATTTTCTCTAAAACTTGGATGGACAAAACATTGCAATTGTATAATTTCATCCACCCAAAGCTGTCGCTGCCCCAAATTGAACAACCTCAAAAAAGTTCCCAAGGCAAAAATGAGCGAAACAAGTTTTATTTCTTGATTTTCCGTATTTGGGTCGCTAACCAAAAACCGTTCGAAGAAATTTTTCCCCATACTTCTTCCTATCTCCAGACCCTCTCTTCACTCTCTGTGTTTATCATCTGGATAAGCATTCCATTCAGTAATTGGGTGCCCATCCAATTGATATATGCGAACCAGTGGTAGACGTCCGGAACCAACTCCTTCCCCCAATACCAACTCGTCTTCTCCATCTCCATTAATGTCTACAGCCGTAAGATTGCTACCAAAACTCTGGGGATCTTTAAATGCCAAAAAATCCCATAGTTTTTCACCATTCAGATCAAACCCTTGAATTAAAGGTGGATAACCCTGTAAAGGGCCAGGAGCCACTCCCAAAGCTAACCGATTATCTCCAAGCTTAACTAAGGTAGCATTCACTCCAAAGTCTGTGGTCAATGTTTCAAAAGATCGGAGAGATTTTTCCAGGGTATCGTAAACAAATACAGTCGAAGGGTTAATAGATATATCCGATGCCCACATCAGCAAATTATCCCCCACCCTAGATTGCACAGAAGAAGCACCTGGTTGTGGAATATTATCTGAACAAATAACCGCCGATCGTAATCCATTTACCAAATTTAAATTTGTGAATTTCCATTGTCTAAGATTCTGACCACCTGGGCTAAATTCTAAAACCTGTTGTGGGCGCCCAGGTCCGGGACCAGGAGAGAGGTACAACTTTTTGCAATGGATAGAAACCCAAGCCCCATATCCTGCATCCAAATCTTCCGCTTCAAACTCCTGTAAAAGTTCTCCTGACAGATCAAATATACGAACAAAAGGAGGATTCCTAGTGCCAGGACCAGGAGTGACAGCTACCTCATCCCCAGGACCAAAGCCCAAATCTCCTACCGAAATTTCACCAGAAAATTCTAATCCCTCAAAAGCATTCCACTCTGCTGTCTGATGCCCTTCAGCCGTGAAGACTTTTACAAACGCCTGTACTCTCTTGTCCGCACCCGGGAGCGTAGCAATCACAGCTTGGTTATTGGCGTTGTAACCGGCTGCTACTTTCACACCACCCCCATAAAATTGGTATCGGTAACCAGGTAATCCAACCTGAAATTGACCCATTAGGCTATATTTAAAAAACAGCATAAATACAGTGGCTAAAGCAGCCTGTGATATCCAAGCCCAAAAAAGATTAGGAATCAGGGCAAATAACACACACCAAAACAAACCAGCTAAGAAGGTTATTGCGACCAAAGGATAGTTGGGCAGGTGATACAAAGCAAAAAGAGCCGCAGCCAATAAAGCAGGCCCTAGGGTGGATCGAATTGAAAAAGAAGATACCGCTCCACGTTTAGCCAATAGATTTTCACTACGAAGTCGTAGAAAATTTTGAAGCAGATATTGTTGCGCAGCTGCCCAAACACAATAGGTTAGTAGATCTTTCCAACGATCTAAACGCCAGCTACCAGCCCACCATCCAAGTATGCCGATCAAAATTCCTAATAGTAGGCTACATCCACCGTACCAGACAGCAGCCGTCGCAAAATTGTCTGCTCGTAGGCCAAGGATCTTTAGGGTATCCCCCTGATACCAATGGTTGAAAACCACAAGCAGTAGGGCACCTACGTAAGTTACAATAATGAACTGCTTGTGATGATATTCAAATCTTCCCCACCACAAGTAGCCCAGTATTAAAACTGAAAATAAGATTAGAGAGAAAAGAGCGAAAAGTCTCTTCTGTAAATCATTTCCGCCCATAAGCTACCACTACGCTCCATTGACCAGGGCGGCCGAATAGGCTGACAAACGAATACCTGACAAAAACGATTTACAGTAAATTTTTATATTTGTATTACATGAAACAGGCCAGTGGGATTGTTTTTAACAGCCAGTTTCCTCGCATTTCCCGGTGTTTCTGCCAAATAAACCCTTTCTCCCTGCACATCAACCGCCAAAAACTTGCCCTTATGTTTTGATTCATATTCATCCTTGAATCTCTTTTCGTAGACCTCTTTGGCATACGCTGCAAGTTCTTCCTCGTTCTTAAAAAAACTAATATTTTTGCCTAACGACGTATTTGTCTCCATTTTCAATACCCCCAAAAAAACCTAATACTCAACAACTATTGTTTCCCCAAACGCCCACTGGATACAATCCCTAGTCTCAAAACAACCCATACCGATTATAAGGGACCATTTTCGAACAAACTAACTTGAACCTACTCAACTTTTCCTTTCAGGCAATTTGCAGGCTTTAATCTCAGAATTAAATTTTTCATTGGGATCCGATCGACCATGATGAGAACCATCGCAAAACGGTTTATTCTTGGAATGGCCACATCGACACAGAGCGATTTTATTACGACCTGAAAGATCAAATGTATTGCCTTCTGCGTCCTCGAGAACAAAATCTCCTTCGATCATAAGTTGACCGTGATCTTTAAAAGTAACTTTTGAAGTTGCCATGAAAAAGTCTTCCTTTCCTGTTTTTCGTAAACAAATAGACTAGTTGGGGTCCTGGACCGAGTCAATTAAAATAGTTAAGTTCTCTCTTAAAATATACATTTCGCTTAGTCTAAAAACGACATTAGCAAAAATCTTAAACATCAACACAGTCAGACTGCTATTGACTAATACTTAAAGGTTACACGAACATTAGGATAACAATCAGGGAAAATCTATGAGTTTCAAAATAGGAGTAGATGTTGGAGGGACTTTCATCGACCTCGTCATTGTTGATCAGAATCAGAACAAACAGCTATATAAGAGTCTTTCCAATCCTAAAGACCTAGGGAATGCTGTTATTGAAGGTCTCAACCTGGCAGCCCAGGACCAAGGAATGAATTTGGAAGAGATGTTAGCTAACACAGAAACCATTATCCATGGCAGCACAGTCGCAACCAACAGCCTTTTGACCAGAAATGGAGCTAAAACAGCTCTATTAACTACTTCGGGCTTTCGGGATGTTCTAAATATGCGGAGAGGATTGCGTGAAGACCAGTATAATCCCAAACAATCCCCTCCTATTCCCTTAATTCCTCGACAAATGATCTATCCAGTGGAAGAACGCATAGATTGTGAAGGATCGGAATTATTGGCAGTCAACAATAAGGAAATCAATCTTTTAGCAAAAAACTTACTTGCCAGCGGCGTGGAAAGCGTAGCTATTAGTCTGCTATTTTCCTTCCTGAACGACAGTCACGAAAAACAATTAGGTGAAATCTTAAAACAATTTTTGCCTGGTATTCACATTTCACTATCGAGTGAAGTGCTCCCCGAAGTTCGACTGTACGAAAGAATTAGCACAACAACAGTAAATGCCTATGTAACCCCCGTACTATCCCACTATCTCGAATCTCTTGAAACTACACTTAAGAAAAAAGGGTTTTCCGGAAAGTTATTAGTAATGCAGTCCAACGGGGGAGTTATGAACGCCGATGCTGGCAAACAATTTGGCGTAAGAAGCATCCTATCCGGACCCGCAGCCGGCCCAGTGGCTGGCATTCATCATGGGTCATCACACGGACTATCCAATGTCATTACCATGGATATGGGGGGAACGAGTTGTGATGTCTGTCTAATTAAAAATGGTGAAGTTGAGATTACTAAAGATATGGAAATTGCAGAACAGAGAATTGCCCTACCTCTGGTAGGTGTAAACACTATTGGAGCAGGAGGAGGTAGCATCATAGGCCTGGATGCTAGAAAACTTCTACGGGTTGGACCGGAAAGTGCCGGGTCTTCACCTGGCCCCGTGTGCTACGGCCTTGGTGGCACTCAACCAACAGTAACCGATGCAAATCTAGTGTTGGGATATCTGGATTCTAAGCGATTCTGGGGAGGAAGATTGCAACTAAATAAGGAGAATGCTTACCAAGCAATTAAGTCTCAAATAGCACAACCACTGGGTCTAAGTACGGTTCAAGCCGCCTATGGGACCTTTCAAGTGGTGAATGCCAATATGGTGGATGCTATCAGAGAAGTTTCTATTCTCCGAGGATACGATCCCCGCAATTTTCTTTTGGTAGCAGCCGGCGGCGCTGGTCCTATTCACGCTACTGCAATTGCCCAAGAACTGGATATACCATTAACGCTAGTCCCTCGTGAAGCTTCAGTAATGTGCGCAGGAGGTCAGCTGTTGTCTGATTTGCGCCATGACTTCGTACGTAGTTATGTGGCACCACTGGAAAAAATTGATTTCCCAACCGCAAATCAGCTCTACGGAGAAATGAAAGAACACGCGACCCAAACACTTCGAACAGATGGAATTCCCGAACCTAAAATGTCCCTGTCATTTTCAGCAGATGTGAGATATATCGGACAGTTTAGTGAGGTAGAAGTCCAGCTCAAGAAACACTTATTGACAACAGAAACTACTAAGAAATTAGCCCAAAATTTCCATACCAAACATCAATCCCTTAACGGATACAACATGCCATCCACTCCCCTGGAAATCGTAAATCTCCGCGTGGTGGCAAAAGGAATTACTGATAAGCCTCACAAAAAGATTAAATTGCCATCCCCAAATACCAACTCATCAGACAAGGCATTGACTGGCCATCGTAAAGCCTTCTTTGGGGAAAAATTTAAAGACACTCCCGTATACGATGGATTGCAACTCTCTTCAGGTAGCACAGTACTTGGACCAGCACTCCTGGAGCAGGAAACAACTACAGTTATTGTACAACCCAATTTTCAATTAACTTGTGATGAATTAGGGAATTATTTGGTTTATCACAAAAAACAAAGTTTAAAAAAGACATTCTCTGTCCTAACAAAAAAGGGTTCCAGTGAATCGTAATACCTTGGATCCGATTTTACTAACTGTCATTACCAATCGGTTGGAAAGCATCGCACGAGAAATGGGGGCAGGAATGTTGCGAGGTTCTCGATCACCTATCTTCGCAGAAACCAAGGACTTTGCAACAGCGATCTTTGATTCTCAGCTTCGTCTCGTGGGACAAACTGCTTACATTCCCGTTCTAATGGGAGGAAGCCCCATAGCTGTTAGATCAATTAGTAAACATTTCAATAAGAACATTGATAAAGGAGATGTCTTCGTCCTAAACGATCCCTATCACGGAAACAGCCATCTCCCTGATATTACTGTGGTCAAACCTGTATTTATTGAAAATCGACCATGGTTTTGGGTGCTTGCTAGAGGACATCATGCGGATATTGGAGGTGGAGGTACTGCAGGGTACAATCCGAATGCAAGAACGATTTGGGAAGAAGGAATTAGAATACCTCCTTGCAAGCTCTATCGACAGGGAATCTACAACCAAGATATCTGGAATCTAATTCTCCTAAATGTGCGTCTACCCGAACTGGTAGAAAGCGATCTGCAATGTCAGGTGGGAGCCTGTCACTTGGGAGAAAAAGCTCTACTACAGCTGCTGCACCAGTATGGTCATCAAAACGTACAAACAGTCATTGAAGAAATGCTAAAAAGAAGTAGGAAACAAATGCAATCTTGCATTCAAGATTTACCGAACGGTGTCTATCATTCCGAAAGACAACTAGACCATCTATTAGACGGCTCAAAAGATATGCGCCCCACCATCAGACTGCAACTAAAAGCGAAAAAGAACCGACTAATCTTTGACTTCAGCAAATCCGATTCTCAAATCCCTGCTTACTACAACAGCTCGTACTCAAACACTGTCTCTTCTTGCTATATTGGTCTTTTCTCTACCATTGCAGCTGACATCAAAGTGAACGAAGGCTCAACTCAACCAATTGATGTCATTGCCCCAGAAGGATCTCTACTCAATCCAAAAGAAGGGGCTCCAACCACCCAGTGCACAGTAGCAACTTGTGCAGCTATCGTTGAATCTGTATGGCTAGCACTCTCCCAAGCAGTCCCTAAACTAGTGCAGGCAGGGTGGGCACGCTCACCCAGTGGGGTAGGCACCTCCTTAAATCCCAGAACCGGACGATACGCGGCCTTCATATTTAAATTTACAAAAGGGGGTGGCGGAGCTACATTTGGTTTTGACGGGTGGAGTCATATTAGTCCGGTATCCTCAATGGGAGGTGCGCGAGTATCAGACGTTGAACTGCACGAACTCTCATTCCCTCACCGCATTCTGACATACGAATATCGAAAAGATAGCGCCGGAGCTGGAAAATGGCGGGGTGGATATGGGGCTCACTTCCGACTCCAATTCACCGAAGATGGCACGACCCTGTCAATTCAACCTGGAAGTGATCACGAAATCACTTCTCCATTTGGACTGGAAGAGGGTCAGAATGCACCACCCGGTAGTATCAATATAAAACAAAAAAATGGAAAGACTATCCCATTCAAAAAAGCTGCTTTGTGCAAGCCTGAAAAAGGGGACATTGTCGAATTTCTTTCTTCAGGAGGCGGAGGCTATGGGAACCCCTACGAACGACCTGTAGACGCAATAATAAAAGATGTAACGGCTGGATTACTCTCTACAGAGAAAGCCTTACAAGAGTACGGAGTAATCATTGATCCACAGACACTAATCGTCGATTTAGAAGCCACAAAAAAAAGACGGCAAAACCGTCCAAAACTCTAAGGTTAGCCAAAATGGACAATTTTTCGTTTGGAGTGGAAATTCATCCCTTCTATGACGCTGAAACCTTGATGAACGAAATCAAAGTTGCAGAAGAACTGGGATACGACCATGTGTGGCTAGGTGATTCACAGCTAATTTGGCGTGAGTTATATGTACTGCTAGGAGCTGCGTCTCAGACAACCACTCAGGTAATACTGGGAACTGGGGTTACCAATCCCATCACCCGCACTCCCGCTGTCACTGCAAGTGCAATCGTAACCTTGCAAGAACTATCAGGGAATCGAGTGATATTGGGTGTAGGAACTGGCGACAGCTCAGTAAGAACGATGGGAATGAAACCTTCAACCGTTATGGGCCTCGAACAATTTGTAACCCAAGTAAAAAAACTTTGCAAAGGGGAAAAAGTTGTGACCACAAAGGGTGAAATGCAGTTGACCTTCGGCTCAGAAGATAAGTGTCCTAAAATTGTCGTTGGCGCTACCGGTCCAAAAATGTTGCATCTTGCTGGCCGGATTGCTGATGGCGTAATTTTGGGAGGAGGAGCCAATAGAGAAACGGTATTTAAAAAGATGCTCCATTGTGTCGCCGAAGGGCGTCGACAAAGCATATCTCCTGAAAGTCCATTTGAAGTGTTTGCTTCTTTACCAGCCTGTGTCCACTCCGACAGCAAAAAAGCAATTTCAGCAGTACGCCCGCACGTAGCCCGCAGTCTATTAACTCCCCAATGGGAGTTGAGCACTGCTGCAGATACAGTAAAAGATAAGATCCAGTCTATATACGACTACTATGAACATATGAATCCCACAGCTCAACACGCTGAATTAATCCCAGATGAAATCGTTCCTGAGTTTGCCATTGCGGGAACAGCTGCTGAATGTATCCATCAGGCATCTCAGCTGTTTGAGTGGGGAGCTGATCAGATAACCATTCGACCTTATGCTACTGAAGACACTTCACGCGCCCATACAATCCAATCCTTTGCCGAACATGTAATGCAACCACTCAAGAAAAATACTTAAAAATCTCTTCAGATTCTTCTCTGAAACGGTATCTCTAAAACTCCTAGCGAAACATCATATTCGGAAGCCAAAGAACAATTTCTGGGAAAAATAGAAAAAGAAATATTCCCGCTAACTCCAATATAATCCAAGGTATAGCAATTTTAAACATAGAATTAATGCTGATGTAATCTGAGAGCATTGAATGAGAAGCGTATAACACTAAACCAAAAGGAGGTGTATAGGTCGCCAGTTCAAGACTGATGATGCTCACAATACCAAAATGAATAGGGTCAATCCCTAAAATTTGGACAATAGGCATAAAGATTGGCATGGTTATAAAAATGATTGTATTGATCTCCATGAACAAACCCAAAACGAAAATAACGGCCTGTGTCATCAAAAAAAATACAAGTGGAGAAACTGCTAGGTTCGTCAATGATTCTGATGCACCAGCAGCAATACCACTGAAAGCAATTACCTGGCTAAAGAGTTTTGCTCCCATCACAATCGTATACAACATGACACTAATGTGGAGAGCCTCAGAAACTGCATTCTGAAAAATTTTCCGGTTCATCCGACCATAAACGAGGGATAACAAGAAGGCACTAACAGTACCAAAGGCTGCTGCTTGGCTTGGTGAAGCAACTCCTAAAAACAAAAGTCCAATAACTGAAAATATAATGAGGCCAAAAGGAATAATAGAAATAGCCAATTGCCACTTCTCTTTCCATTTAATGTGTGCAAAATCATTATCAGTGGGTGCCAATGAGGGAAAAATATAAGCTGCCATAGTGCTGAACAGACAATAGCTTCCAGCCAAGATCAGTCCAGGAACAATCCCACCAATCAGCAATTTACCAATAGAGATTCCAGTAACAGCTCCGAGAATAATAATCACTCCAGAAGGAGGTACAATCAAAGCTAATCCACCTGCTGCAAAAGAAGGACCAATTGCCAAAAGCGGCGAATATTTGCGTTCTAACATCTTAGGAACAAGCATCTTGGAAAGTAGTGTGGCACTGGCTATGGAGGACCCAGTTAAACTAGCCAAAGCAGCTCCTGTCAAGCTGGCAACCACGCTCAGACGTGCAGGAATATTAGGAGTCCACACCTCGATGGCCCTCAAAGCAATATCAATTGCTCCACTATGAAACAGCAAAGAACCCAAAAGCACAAAAAACATCACTGGAGCCAAACTGAAGGTACTTAACGAAGTAAAGGGAGACAGAGCCACCCAAAAAAGTTGGTCAGGACGCCCCAATACAAAAGCTAAGTAAAAACTACTCACAGCAAAAAAACCGAAAGCAACAGGAATACCAGTGAGAAAAACAACGAATAGAAGAGAAAATAACCCAATTGCATGAATGACCCAATCTGGCGTCATTGCAATGACCCAATCTGCTTGTCATCCTCGAGCAGTTCCGATGAACCTTGAGAAGTGCGACCAAAGTTCTGCATGCTATCCATTGCAAGACAGCAAAACTCAACTAAATAAAGGAAAGATCCAACAGGAACAAATAAATACATCCAAAAGGCAGGTATTGCAAAATGACCGTACAGTATTGTGCCATCCCACAAGCTTTGTAGAACAAGTCGGACACCTTCCCAAGTCATAAGCCCTGAAGTGGCTGCTCCTATAGTAAAGCCAGAAATCTCGATAGCCTTTTTTATCCTGCCTGAAGTAATTGTCAACAGAGTTTCCAGACGAACATGTCTATGTTGTCTAAGTAGCCAAGGACCAGCCATAAATGTGATGATGAAAATGCAGTACTGACCAATCTCGACAGTACCTGGAATAACTACTGAAAAGAGCTTTCTAGCTGTTGCATCCAAGGCAATTACGGGGGCCAAAAAGATAATTGGAACAGCAGAGACTACAAAACCGACCCAGACCAAACGTCGAACTGAATTTAGCATTACCGAAAAAATCTCTGTCCCCCTGTCCTGAAACAAAATACATCCCTGAATCTATCGTTGGCGGAGCAAGGTTTCAAACTGAGGTCCCCACTCTGGAGAATTCTCTTTCAAAACTTTCCAAGCAGCCTGTTCAGCCAAAGATTTATACTTCGATGCCTCCTTTGGAGAAAGAATAATTGACTCCATTGTTCCCTCAGCTTTAAATCCGTTAATTACTGCTACTTGGTGCCCCATAGTACTAAAGAAAAAATCGTCTTCGAGTTGACTAATGGTATCGGTCATTATTTTTTGGAAATCAGAGGGGAGCGACTGCCAAACAGACTCGCGAATTAATAACACGTAACTGGGACCCTCTAAATAGGGTGGAAGAATAATGTACTTAGTGACCTCATTTAATTTCCAAGTGGCAATAGGCACTATTGGCCACCTTCCTCCATCTACTACTCCTCGTTCCAATGCTGTATAAAACTCTGTGGCTGGAATAGTAACGGTTGTCGCGCCCAAGGCTTTGGCAATCTCGGAGGAGGTTCCTGGAGTCACTCTCATCTTTAATCCCTCAAAACTAGCCTTCTGGATTTTCTTATTCGAGATAAAAACACGACTACTCCCCTGCAAAGAACCTAAATTGCGAACACTATGCTTCTCAATCAAAAGCTTATTCAGAAGTTTTAGAGCTCCACTTTCCCGAAAATGACTGGGAGACCTTGACAAAAACACACTATCGAACTCTGGAACTGATTTGGCTAAATAACCAGCCACGAGGTATCCAACATCCATGGTTCCCCGTTTCAAGTACTCCAGAGCTTGAAAAGAAGGAACTAACTCGGGCCCCCCTATAACTTCAATCTTAATTCTCCCATTGGAGCGTGCCTCTACAAGCTCGGAAAGCAGAGGAATGACCCGATTATCGAACTGTGCTCTTGGCTGGGATGTAACCAAATCAAGTTGAAAAATCTCCCCCTCTCCCACTTCGGAAGTTGATGTGGTTACAACATTGCACGCCAACGCACCCAATAGCACTATCGGAAGAATTCCTACAAAAAGAACCCGTGTCTTCAACATTTTCATAAGTGGATCCAAGATACTTATTCTATCCTATCTAATCTCTTCTGACATCGCTTGCGACATACTGCTCTAGTTGATGAAATTTTCTAGATTTAGCCGCATTGCACAGGTGTGTTTGCTATTGCTCGGAATAATACTTGTCCCAATTTATCAAAACAGCTTTCTAGAACTTCTAGACAAATCTAAAAGTTACCCTATATTCTTGAGATTAGAGAGTACTATGCAAAGCCCAAAAGTAAAGTTTGGCCTGAGTCTTTCCAATCGATCGATCCAGTTTGGCTGGACCACTTTGGAAGACTTATTAAACGCCGCAAGATTTGCTGAAGACTCAGGAAAGTTTCATAGTCTGTGGATTGGCGATAATCTCTTGTCGAAACCTCGTCCAGAATCAATCGTGGTACTTTCAGCATTAGCAACCCAAACCAAGAAGATGAAGTTGGGAACCATCTGCTTTGCCAGTTTACCACTTCGAGATCCCATCCTTTTAGCTATCCAGTGGGCTAGCTTGGATGTGCTCTCCGGTGGACGTACTATCCTGGGAGCTTGTATTGGACCATCTGCTAAAGACGGAGCACGCTTTGCTCACGAGCTAAAAGTAATGGGAATTGGCTCTAACGAACGTGTAGGTCGCTTAATCGAAAGCATTACTCTTCTTCGCCGTTTTTGGAATGAAAATCAGGTAACTCATAAAGGAAAATATTATTGTTTTCAGGACGTGGAACTACTTCCCAAACCGACACAACAGTCCGTACCCATCTACATTGCTTCTAATCCAAAAGAGGAACGGGTAGGATCTTCAGGTGTTGAGCGAGTACTTCGTCGAATTGCCAAACACAGTGACGGGTGGCAAACCACCGGCACATCAGCCCAAACCTTCGCTGAACGTGCTAACCGTATCCGCGAATACGCAGTCCAGGAAGGTCGTAATCCCTCCAAACTAGAGTTTTCCATGCACTTGTCAGTAAACATTAACAACGATCCAAAAAAGGCCTTTAAAGAAGCTACAGAGTACCTGGGACAATATTTTCCATCCCAATACCGGGCACGCCAAAAAAAGGATTCCTGGATCATATATGGGCCTCCAGAAAACGTAATCAAAACAATCCAATCCTACATAAAAGCGGGGTGTACTTTGCCTCTTATCAGGTTTGTTTCGAAAAACACACAGGAACAAATGGAACGTTTTTTCAACGACGTTCTTCCGGCCTTGAAATAGTATTGAACCACTCAGCACTTTAATCAGAAAAATTTCACTACAGATAACCGAAGAACTTCCATTTTTTATTCCCGAGGAAACTCATAGCGAAGAATTGTTGCGCCTACTCGATAACCTCCCCAAACGATCATTTTGTCTTCTGTATAAGTGAAATCCAGCTTTTTAATTCCACTCAAGGGCGCTGGGATTGGATACTCCCGGAAGGTCTCTGTCTTAGGATCAAAGCGGCCTATTCTATTTCCAAAGATCTCTGAGAACCAGACAATATCGTCGCGATCTACACTACAGCCATATGGAAACGAGAAAGGAGTTGGAATTTCATATTCAGTAAATTTCTCTGTTTTAGGGTCAAATTTAGCCAGCTTGTTGCTTATAAACTCTACAAACCAGATGTTGTCCTTTGAGTCAATTGAAAAACGACGGGGAGCTCCGTTGGCAATCGGAATAGGGTATTCAGTGAATTCCTCCGTTCTAGGATCAAATTTTCCTATTTTGTCTGCAATAATTTCAGTAAACCAAACGATATCTTTTGAGTCTATCTGTGCCTCATAAGCACCAGCCAACGGTGTAGGAATCTGGTATCGGGTAACCTGAAGGGTCTCCGGGTCAACCTTGGCTATGTAATCAAACTCATCTTCATTCCACTTAACCGTCTTGTTATTGAGTGGAATCCATACATTGCCTTTGGAGTCCAGAGATAAGCCATGCATATGGGACCCACCAAGATCTACTGGAAGGATTACCACTTTATCTGTTTTTGAATCCCAGTAAGCTAAAGCATTATCACAGCCCACCCAAACTCTTCCAGTTCTGTGATCGGTAAACGCTCGCTCGAAACCCCGACAAAGGGGCACCTCGTACTCCTTGGACTTTCCAGTATTGGGATCGTACCATCCAAATTTTCCAACAGCATCAACTCTGTTAGCAGCTTGATCTCCATACCAAACTCGATCTTGTATAGGATCAGAAGAAATATCATGAGTATAAATTTCAGGACGAGACAGGCTAAACTCCTTCATTACGACCTTAGAAAGTTCATCAGAACTATTCGATATAGGATAAGTGGGATAATCAAGATGTCCCGATTCAGGACCCAGATACTTAGTTAACTGAGGAACCGTATCTTGCCAGTCAGCATTTTCCCACGGGTTTCGAACCTTTAAAGCCCCCTTGCCTGTTGGATGTTGGCCTGACATTCTTCGAACTGTGGTTCGCCAAACTTCTTCACTGTGCCTTTGACCTCCTACTACTCCTAAAGAATGGCAACCCACACATCGATGTATTAGTTCCTGACGATCGTGACTGGGTATTGCGGAAAGCAATTCAGCACCATTAATTTGGGACTCCAGTGCAAGAGGATCTTCCAGACGCTTCAGTATTAAATTAACTTCTTGATCCTTTCCAGTTTTTACGACTATCGGATTTTCTAGTTGTGCCGTTGCATAACCTCGGATACCAGCACTAACTTGAAATGAGTCGGGAGCAAGCGCAGCAGTAAAATAACCTTTGCCATTTGTAATGACAGTTGTACGTACCGTTGGTGATTGTTTAAGGAAGTGGACCATCGCTCCTGCCAAAGGTCCTTCTGAATTCAGAATGGTTCCTGTAACGGTACCCGTAGATTGAGCATAGGACACAGAAGGACAAACTATTATTAACAACAGTAAAAAATGACAAACTCTAGTGAAGTTGGTTTTTCCAATAGTGGATTCCATTCTTTCCCCCATTTGAAAAATTAGTAATAGAAATACTTTACCAAGTTAATCTCTAAGAGCGTGAAAAATCAAGAACTTCCGATATATTTCGGATTGCCTTTCGACAACTCAAAGACTAAGCTCTAGAAATGTTAACTGTAATTCTATCCATGGGCATGACCTTCTACTTCATGAGTCTTATTTACCCCCACGAAGATTTTTGGGATATAAAACGCAAAGAACCACGTTGGCCACTCAAAGGTTGGCTTTATTTCGCTGCAATTCACTTTTTGATTAATTCGGGGTTGAGTATTTTCGTTGAGGCGATCTAAATGCCTGAACGGCCCGAAAATCTAAAACATTTTCTGGCAATCATGATATTGCTCTATTTAATTTGGGAAGGTTCATGCTTACTCGAACTGACTTCCCCCGCTAACATAGTAGATGTTTTGTTTTAGTTGTATACAAGATCGTAAAGTTTTCAAACCACTGATGATCAATAACAAATTAATCTAGGAAAAAGGAACCCAATCATGAAACAACGTTTCTTCGTCGTTGCCTTGCTTGTATCAATGTCGATCCCGACGATTATCAGGCCATCGTCAAGTGTCTACCCAACAGGTACCACAATTTACAAACCTGAAAAGTGTTGGAACGGTTACAATATTCCTAGCAAAGATCTGACTCCTTCCAAAGCTCAATTGTTCGATATGAACGGCAATGTTGTGCACGAGTGGAAAGGAATTATCGGCAGTCCTTACAAGATCCTTCCAGGCGGCTACATTATGGGAGCGGTAGATGCAATAGGCTTTGATCGCACCCCCCTGCTTCAACTGGATTGGGATGGAAATGTAGTTTGGAAATTCGAAAAAAGTGATTTAGTTTCCTATAACGGCAAAGAACCTGAATGGCGCGCTAGACAGCACCACGATTATCAAAGAGAAGGAAACCCTGTTGGATACTATGTTCCTGGCATGAATCCTCTCGTGAATAAAGGTAACACCCTCATTAATACTTTTAAAAACGTGGACAGACCTGATATTGCTCCGGTCGTTATCTGTGATACCCGAATAATCGACGTGACTTGGGAAGGAGATATTATCTGGGATTGGCTATTAACCGACCATTGGGATGAATTAGGTCTGAGTGAAGCAGCTAAAAATGCCTATTACCGCTTTCCAGGTTACAACGAGGAGTTGGGATGTGCCCAAAAACTTTTCTTTAACAACATCGATTGGCTTGGTCCCAATCGGTGGTACGATGCAGGAGACCAGCGATTCCATCCCGAAAATATCATTGCCGACAGTCCTTTACTAAATATTATCGTTATCATTTCCAGAAAGACAGGCGAGATAG